>MDSV01023736.1_pt1 | contig 10692 bp, 6 predicted proteins | sample 810851 | NCBI WGS metagenome assembly MDSV01 (sample SAMN05326640, study PRJNA326480) | marine metagenome | isolation source: seawater | place: Atlantic Ocean: North East | collected 2012 | reverse complement strand
GCCGCCTTGCTGAAGAAGCCGAAGCGCTCGGCGTCCGTGAGCGGAATCTCGAGGTAGTCGGTGCCGTAAATCATACCGACCTGGAACATGCCGTTCTCGGGGTCGATGAAGTACGTGTCCACACCCTCCACGAGTCCGTGGTACACGCGGTTGTACGTCATGCCCCAGCTGAAGCCAGTGACCTCAGTGAAACCCTCGATGGCGGAATAATCCAACGTGTCGTACTTGGGGAGGATAACCTCAACCGTGTGACCCTCTTCCTTCGTGGCGCGCGCGAGAGACGTCACGACGTCACCCAAACCGCCAACCTTGGCGATGGGCGCCATCTCGACGCTGATACTCACAACATGCAGCGGGGGCTCGTGCACCTCCTCGCCAGTGGTGCCGTCGATGCCACCCTTGATGGAGACGTGGTAGTCCAGACGGTTGTTGTTGTCGAAGATTCCCTTGCCGTTGGGCTTGCTGGCGAAGACAAAGTCCATCTTGAACGCATCCGAGGGCACGGTGAACTCGCACGAGACGTGCTGCCCACCCTGCTCATTGGCTTCCATCTTGATGGGGCCGATGGTCTCGGCGTGCGTCCACCTGTTCCAGCCGCCGATGATGTACACCTCGTTCGCGGTGGCCAGGTTGGTGTTGTTCGGGTTGTAGTGTACACGGACGGTTTGGCCCGCGCGAGGCTCAGGGGGATCAACGTACAGGACGTGCTCGCGCTGCTTGCGGGTCACCTCAGCCGCCGCCGCCTTGGACTTCTTCCTGAGCACGGCGCGGCGCTCGTCGCGAATCTTCGCCTTCTCCTCGCGAATCACGCGATCCTCGACGAGCTGGTAGTACAGCTCGGCGGCGCGCTGCCAGCGGTTGTTTTCCAGCGTTTCCTCGGCACCCTCGACGGCGGCGTGGAAATCGGCGCGGTTGTTGTTGTCGTACTGGTGTCCGCCGTCGCTGAAGACCATGTCCATGACAAACGCCGAGTCGGGGACCTCGATGTCGGCCTTCTGCCACCAAGAGCCCTTCACCGCCTTGATGGGCTTGCCGTTGACCTTGAACCTGCCCTTCACCTCCTTCATGACGGTCGCCTCGGGCTCTTCCCAGTTGTTGCACCCGGAGTTGAGGGTAATGGCACCATACTGCTTGACGCCGGCGAGGCACGTCGCGGCGGCGTTGTAGTACACGGTGACCTTTCCGCCGCGCACGGGGACCATGGGTTCGATCATCCACACGTCGCCGGGCGTGGGGGTCACCCCAGACTTGACGACGCCAAGCAGGCTCCCGACAACCTCATCAGCCTGGCGCTTGGCTTCCTCCCAGTCCTCGGCGTTACCATCACCGCTGCGGACCATCTTCTCGATCTCGTAGTACGCGCCTTCGGGATCCTCCTTAGCCTTGTTCTTGAGCTTCTCCAGCTTCTCGGCTCTCGCCGCTTTCTCCGCGGCCTCGGCTTCCTCCTTCGCCTTCTTGATGGCGGCAGCCTCAGCCTCTGCCCTGGCGATAGCTTCAGCCTCTTCAGCTGCAGCCTTGGCGGCGGCAGCTTCTTCGGCGGCAGCTTCCTTCGCCTCGGCATCGTCGGCGATGGCCTTGTGCGCCGCAGCCTCGGCGGCAGCCTTGTCGACGGCAGCCTTCTCGGCGGCAGCCTGCGCAGAGATGGCGCGATCAGCCGCAGCCTTCTCGGCTGCCGCCTTGTCCGACTGGGCCTTCTCGGAGGCCGCCATGTCCGCCTCGTACTTCGCATTGGTTGCCTCTTGCGCGAGCTGGGCGAAAGCTTCCTTGTCGGTGGCGGAGAACATATCGAGAGCAATCTTCGCCTCGGCCGCGTGGTTGGCGGTCGTGCGGGCGACGATGGCCTTCTCCTCGGCGGTCTCGATGGTCTTGATGACGGCGACGGCAGACTCCAGGGCGAGCCTCTCGGCGACGGCAGATGCCTCGGAGGCGGCGGCCATCTCGGTGGCGGCCTGGGCGACGGCGATGGAGTCCGCCGCGGCCTTAGCCTTAGCCTCGGCACCAAGTAGCAGCGTCTGCGAGACGGGGGCTCTCTCGCGAGTCTTGGACTCAATCTCAACCTTGTTGACCACCTGGAGGCGCGCGAGCTCGGCCTTGGCCGCCTCGAGAGCCTTCGTCTTGGCGTCGGCAATGGCCTTCGCCTTGAGGTCCAACGCCGCCTTGGCGTCCGCCTCAGCCTTGGCGGCGACCTCGGCTCTGCCCATGTACTCGCCCTCGGCATGACCGATGGCGTCGGCGTTCCGGGCTGCTTCAGCGGCGGCGGCGGCGGCAGCTTCGGCCTCCGCCTTGGCGGCGGCCTCAGCCTGCTTGGCGGCGGCTTCGGCAGCCGCTACCTCCGCGTTGGCAGCGGCGATGGCGCGCTCCTCCGCCTCCTTCTGGCGGTGGTGCTCGACCGAGCCGACCTCGGAGAAGGCGAGCGCCTCCGCCTCGAAGCGCTCCTCGGCCGTCATCTCCGTGGGCGTCTGTCCGACGTTCACGGTGACGAGCTCCCTCTCCTCCTCCTCCGCGGTGGCGTTCATCGCCTGCACGAGTCTGGCAGCTTCCGCCTCGTCCTCCGAGGCAAACTCCTCGGCCGCCTTGGCGGCGGCCGCCGCCTCGGCGGCTTTGCGCTCGGCAGCCTGCTTCGCGGCAGCGGCAGCCTCAGCCTCAGCTCTAGACCTTGCGACCCTCTGCGCCTCGGCCTCGGCCGCAGCAAGTTCCGCGGCTGCGGCAGCCGCCTCGGCGTTCGCGGCGGCGGCGGCGGCGTTGGCTTCCGCTTGGGCCTTGGCGTTTTGCTGCGCCTGTTCAGCCGCCGCGTGGGCAGCGGCTGCCTCCGCCTCCGCCGCGGCAGCATCCGCCTCCGCAGCCTGCGCGGCGGCGGCGGCGTTCTGCTGCGCGGACGCATTCGCAGCCACTTTCTCGATGCGCGCAGCCTCAGCCTGGGCTTGCTCCGCCGCCTGCGCGGCGGCGTCGACCGGCGGCGCCTGGGCCTGGGCTGGGGTGGCCGCCTGGCCTTGGCCAGCCATGGCCACAACCCTCTGAAGCTCCACTTGCTTCATCTTGAGAGCCACCATCTCATCCTCCTTCTTCTTGATGTCCGCCTGGCTCATGCCCTTGAGCTTGAGGTTCTCGATCTCGAGCTCCTTGAGCTGAAGAAGCGCGGTGTTCTCCGCCTGCAGCTTGGTGAGCTCCGCGCGCATGTCCGCGCCGGACGGGCGCTTGGGAGGGTTCTTCAGATCGGCGATTTTCTTGCGCATGGCGCGAACCTCGGCCGAACTGGGGGCGGGGGTGTCGGGGGAGAGCATAGCACGAAGCTGGTTCTCCGCGCGAGCGAGCTCCTGCTCGTTACCCGCAGCCTGTGTCACCACGGAGGAGTGCTCCTCATGGTGTTTGCCGGGAAGGACGGTCGAGCGACCTGCGTGAAGAGTAAGAGGGGGAGCGCGGCCGTCAGGAACAGATCTTCATTGTTTTTCTTGGGTCACGGAAATCGCGTCTCCGCGCGAAGCGACGTTCGCGAGCGCGTATGAGTAGGTACGCGTGGGGGATGTATCAAAGTGGTCGGGAACATACCTCCGGGCGCGAGACTGGGTGCCGTGACACGCGCGCGAGCCTGCGGGGAAGGGGGGTCATCTTGTCAGGTACGAGCGACGTGGAGGCTTTTCTTTAGATAGGTGATTCCCGCCAACCACGAATTTTCTTGCGCGCATTCGCGGCGGCGTACCTTGCCAGGCGTCGCACCCCGGCGCTGACCGCCAGGGGTGACTGCGTAGCGGGCGACGTGCACCGCGACGGCAGAAACCGCGGGCGCCATGTTGAAAGTGCGTGACCTTCAAGCGCGGGCCAACTTGTGACGCGGTTGTTGTCGCGCACGCCTCGGAGACGCGGGGAAAAAACAGGCGGAACCCTGATCCAACTTAAATTTTCCGCGGCTCTGAATCATCGGGGAAAGAATGTGGTGCCAAAAGCTCGTCGGCGGTTTCTGATTGGGTAAATGTGCCACCTGGGCAACAGTGTATGGCAAACGGAGGTCTAACATATGGGTTAAATTGTTTTATCCTTGCACCCCTTAAAAAGGGAAAATTTTTTGACAACGTGTGCTTCGGAAGCGACACTCTGGAAGTTTCCATCGCGCTTTTTGGCGCCTGAACCTCAATCGTGGGACGCGACATCAACAAACACACATCTTGCGCATGCGCACGCGTGCGCGGGGGGCTGAAGATGATGATGACGCTCTCGCTCTCCTTCACATGTACACGCGCGATTCCGTCGCGATCGGCGGGTAGGGCGCGCGCGCCGAGGATGGCCGCGGTGACACGCGGAGGGCTCGAGCGAGGCGCGAAGCGCGGCATGCCGCCTCGCGCCTGCGGCGGCGGCGACGGTCACCGGGCGACGCGGAGCAGGCAGGGGGCGCTTCAGTGGCACGACCTCGGAGTGCGCGAGCGCGCGACGCGGCTTCCGGTCTCGCGGGCGATCACGCGCGCGGAAGGCAGCTGGGACGAAGAGGAGACCGAGGGAAGCGCGGTGGAAGCGCCGGAAGCCAGTGGAAGCGGCGAGAAGAAACTGAAGGACAACCAGATCCAGCTTCCAAAGGTCAAGCGCAGCGCGGAACTAAGCTTCACGTGCAATAAGTGCGAGCACAGGACGACCCGCATGGTAAACCCTGAGGTGTACAAAAAAGGTACGATGTTTGTGCAGTGCGCGGGGTGCGAGGCGTGGCACAAGATGGTGGACAACCTCGGTCTGATTTACGAGTTCCCGGCGGAGGAGCAGTAGCGCGACGCAAAATACGTGAACGAAAAGTGTATCTCTTCAACCGGGACGCCGCGTCCCATAGCTACTCTATGTCTATGCGCGCGCCACGCCTTTTTCCGCTGATGCCAACAGCAAGGTGATCTCATCCGCGGAATTGGCACGTGCCTCGAGTCTCCGGCCTACCGCGAACGCCACCATCGCAACGAGCGCGGAGGCGCCGCTCGCCGCGAGGACGAAGCCCATCGACGGCGTCACTGTCATCTTCTCAAACGCGCTCGGGGCGTTTGGGCCGTCGCCGAGAAGCGCCATGTTCATCAGACGACCCACCTTCGCTTGGTCGATGCGAGGTTTTCGCATCTTCGACGTTGGTTTCCCGGAAGACCCGGTGGAACGCGCCTCGGGGCCGGCGTGCGAGCGCTTCGTTGACTTTTTCGGGTCACGAGAAGACTCGACGACAACCTCGTCGTCCTCGTCGACGTCCTCTTCGTGGTCGTATTCGTAGTCGTCGTCGTCGTCGACGACGACTTCGCGCGGGTTGACCACGTTCTTCAGATAAGCCTTCTCCACGGCACACGCGTTCTCCCCGTTCTCGCAGTACGCGTGAAACGCCTGCTTGAACGAGTCCGTCGTGACCCGCGAGTGCTTCTTCACCTGCAGGTTGAGGACCGCGTCCATGATGTCCCTGAGCGTGTCGGGGTCCATGTTCAGATTTGCGCTCTTGTGGTCGTTTAGCGCCCACGACCCAGCCCACTTGTACAGCACGTCGCGAGACTCCTCGTACATCTTCCTCGTGTCCTCCGTCTCCGCCACTTTTCCCAGCCCCTCATCATCCTCCGCGTCTGTCTGACCGATGGTCGACGTCATGTCCTGCCGCGGCACGAACAGCGGCGGCGTCGCGATGCGGTACCCCTCCTCCGGGACGCCCTCCTGTAAGACGCAGTCATCCAGCTCTATGCACGACGCCGCACACAGATCAAGTCCCCCATCCTCTCGGCGGTACTTCGCCGCGATCTGTTTCATCCCTTCCCTGCTCACGAGGTACGCCTGCGCGCTCCATATTAGGCTCCCCGCGCGTTTCGGCAGCGTCGTCATATCTGGCGTGCGTTCGTTCCGTCGCGTCTCCTGCCACTGCGTGAACAGGTCCGTGAGCTTGTCCTCGTACGACAACGCGGAGAGCTGCACGATCGTCCAGTCCTCCGGTAAAGTCTCGACGAAATCGCTCAGCGATCCCGCCCACGTCGGCACCAAATCAGGCGTCGCGTCGTCCTCAAGGATGAGCGCGTAGTCCCGCCCGTCATCGTGCGCGCGGAGGATGGCTTTGAGGTGAGACAACGCGCACCCGAGTCTCGAGAGGTAGGTGCCCGACCCGCGCCCGACCCCTAGGGAACCCTCGTCGAAACTATTAGGAAGCGCACTCGGAGGGCAGTGGTCTTCGGAGAGCACGTCCAGCACCGCCCGCTTGTTGTGTCCGTCCACCCCGGCCACGCGCTCGAGGTTGGTGAAGCCTCCGAACAGCCGTTCAACGCGCGCTCGCCGATCCTCGCTCTTGTCGAGGTTGACGTAGTACGTCGGGCAGTCTTCCGTGAAGCCGGCGACGCGTTGCACGTCGACAAGGAGCACGAAAAACGCCAGGAACGCGCCGCGGGGGCGCCACATCCCCGTCATGGTCGTGGCGCGCGCTCTGCGCCCGCGCCTTCGCGCGTGACGAAATCTTGGAGGTTACACCCAGCATAACAGAATATTTGCTCCGGGCGGTCACTCGCCCTCGAGGCCGCCGAGTTCGGCCAAAAAGTGCACGCGAACTCGGAAGTGCCCACCGACGTGTCTTGGACTCTCAAGATACCATGCACGGCGCGGGTGCAGCCGTCCAGGCGCCATACCTTTTCGCTCGTCTACGCGTAGGGCCTCGCCGGTCTCGGTACCGCGCGCGCGGACGAGGCGGGTCATCGTCGTGGACGCGCGCCTCCGCGGCTGACGACGTGTTGGGTGTGGTCATCGTGGACCACGGGTCAAGGCGGACGGCTTCGAACGACCTGCTCGAGGAATTCGTCAGGATGTACAAGGAGCAGTCCGGCCGTCCGATCGTCGAGCTCGCGCACATGGAAATCGCCGAGCCCGACATCGAGCACGCCTTCGGCAAGTGCGTCGAACAGGGCGCGACGATGGTCGCGGTGAGCCCGTTTTTCCTCTCCCCGGGAAGGCACTGGCAGGAGGATATCCCGACGCTTGCCGCAGAAGCCGCCGCGAAGCATCCCGGGATCGCACACTTCGTCGCGGCGCCCATGGGTCTGCATCCGCTTATGGTCGACATCGTGGACTCGCGACTTGAGACGTGCTTGAATCGGCTCGCGGGTGGAGGTGCGTCTCAGTTCTTTGCGTCGCGTGTCTCCTCGCAAACGTTCACGGCACTAGTAGCGCGGAACTGACCGAAACCTTCCTTCGCGCCTCCCTCATTCAGGCGCCGCGTGCGACGTGTGCGACGGAACCGATTTCGGGTGTAAGATGACGAGAGGCGTGGCCGTGGACGATGCGAACGAGGGGGTGCGGTGAACGGCGCGGCGATACGAGCGCGCCGCGCCGTCGCGGCGTCGTCATCCCTTCTCTCGTCGAGTCTCGAAGTCTCGCGTCGCGGTCGACATCCGCGGTCATGAGCGAGCACGTGAGGAAGATACACACGCCACCTTCCCTGCCCCGGAAGTACGCTCGCGATATTCGATTCGCCTCGGTTGTCGTTTCGAAGTGAGGAAAGTGCGCCATGCCTATTACACAGCGAGTCCGCGCCGCGCTCGGCGCTTCGTTTCGCACTCGACCCACATGCCCATCTCTTTTCGTGTTCACGCCTGGCCCACGGAGGCCTTCTTCTTCTGCCAGAGAAGGTCGATGGCGGAGTCGCCGTCACCCTGGTGATGCGCGAGGAGTCGTGGGTTAAGGGGGAATCGGCGGTCAGCGGTCGCGTTCGCGCGAGAGGGGAGACGTGAGCCGAGAGTGGGGAACCCTAAAACCCCCACGCGAGTCGCGCGCGGAAAACCCTAGCCGACCGCGGATGAAATGCCTCCGGCGCGGCCAGCGACACGCGCGCGGCGATCCCGCCGGGCGGTCGGAGCCGTTCGCATGCGCTCCTCGGAGATGTCAAGTAAATGTGTGAGTACGCACCATGCACCTCACGAACCCAGAGAGCGCGAAGGTGGTGTACTGCCCGTTGTAGACACCGGACTGGTCGAGGTGGCCCACGTTCACCTGCACGGAAGCGTGATCCTTCGCCTCGATGAGGCGGTTGGTCCAGCTGCACTTGCGGGGGATGTAGAGGTCCACGTTGTCACCCTCGGCGTTGATCATCTTGGAAAGATGTCTTAGTCGTACGGCGTCGTGCGCGCGGCGAAGAGGGCAAGCTCGCGCGTGGCCGGTTGGTTTTCACGCGCGGGGAAAACTTTCGGGCCGGCGCGAGGAGTCCGAAGGAAGCGCGAAGCACGTCGAGGTTTCAGCTATCAGCCGAGCGCAATAATGACGAAAGAACGGTGTCCCTCTGCGTCGTCCCCCGTTCGCTTCGGCGACGCTCGTTTTCGAAGTCGCATCGGGGAAAGAGATACACGTCGACTATTCTCACTCCCACCTATCCCGCTCTGACGCTCTCACCAGCACGTCATGACCCGCGCATCCGCCTTGGCGACCCGCAGCGCCTCGGTGACCATCTCGCCCGAGTGCACCGTGCACGTCACCCACAGCGACACGAACTTCTTGCCTCTGGGCTTGATTTCGATCTTGGTCTCAGCCACGGGGCAGCTACACACCTCCATGAGCAGACCGGCGACGTGCGCGACGCCGTCGTCGTCCAGGTCCGCCGCCCTCCCGCTCGCCTGGAACGTGTACTTGGATGGGAACTGCGTGAGCGTGTCAAAAATCTGACCCTCCTCCTTCTCGGTAGACACCCCCGGGGGGTCGTACTCGCCACGCATGGCGCGCACGGCGACGTCGAAACGCGTCGCGCCGAAATCGTTAAGGGCCTTGCCGGTCTTCGTGTCGATCAAATCGCCGTTCTCGTCAAGCGCCAGGTCCTTCGCCCACTCCGGAACGTCGTCGTCGTTCTCGGACGACGTTTCCGGCTCGCCATTATCCACGGCGGACGCGCGGCGCACTTCGCCGCGCGGCGCGACTAACCTTAGCCGACGTTTAAGGCGGTGCGCGGGGACCGCAGACGTCCTGGTAGGGACGGGCAGCACGCGCGGGAGGACCGCGGATGCCATCGCGCTTGGCAGAGTGCGACGCCGAGACGACGGCCGAGACTTTTCGTCTCGAGAAAAGACGACGGGAAGCTGAAATGATTCGGGAGCGCGAAAACGCGGCGGAGGTGTCGCGCGAAGTCGTGTCAGTGCGCGACAGGGTGGACGCGTCGCGAGACGAAGGGGAATTGAACGCGTGTACACGGCCGTGTGCCTGTACAACTGAACCACAGTGCGGTGAACGTGAACGGTGATCGTGTCACAACTGAGTCTAACACGAGTCAACCGCGTCACGACGCTCATCGACTCGACCCACTAATTCGACTCGATGATGCCCAGGATCTCCTGGTCGCTGTACAGGAACGTCTCCTTGTCTTTGCTCGCGCCGTACGTTCCAAGGTCCACGGACTGACCTCCGTATTCCGGGAGGAGCACAGTGTCGCCAACCTTGACGCCTGCGGTGTTTGAGAAGGGGAACGGACGTCAGGATCTGAGACGACATGGAAGGGTTCGGAAGGCGAGAAAAAAGCGTGACGATCGACGGTCACAGCGGTCGCCTTACGTACCCATGGGGATGAGCTCGCCGTCCGCACCCTTGCGCCTGCCAGGACCCACGGCCACCACCTTCGCCTCGTTGATCTGATGGTTTCATTGAGGAAGGGAATATGGGTCAGTTGGGGTCTCGGGGGCGGCACTTCGGGTTGTTGGAAACGGCGTCGAAGCGTCGGAATCAGTCGCGCGTCGCGCACCTTGGACACCGCGGACTCGGGCAACAGAATACCGCCGACGCTCTTGGTGGGAGCGACGATCTTCTCGACCAGCACGCGGTCGAGCAGGGGAATCAGACGCTTGGCCATCTCGGGTTTGTTCGCGCCGTGCGAAGTGAAGTGAGGGTCAGTCCACAGATCGAGAAGAAACCGCCCCTTGTCGACATATGCGACTTTTACAAGACTTGCTAACTAATGTATCATATGGATATTGCGCACAAAACCGATAACTCAACAGCAGACCAAGAACACGCGTCGATCGAGGTTTTCACTCGACCTGATGGAAGTTTTTCCGCCCGCTCGAGATGTACTTCAGCACCGAGCCGGACTCCCCGGAGGCCCTCAACTCGAAGCACCGCTAGCCCCCGACGGGTTAAAGCAGCATAGTCTGCAGCTTGCGTGTCTAACACCTCTTCGTACACTTAAGGTGCGCGCACGATCGTCGTCGGCTTCGCGACGCGCGTGTTCCTTGCGGTAACCCGGCGGGGTTTGCGCTCGCGCTCGTGAGCGCAATCGCGAACCCGCGGGTCCGCCGGACCGCCCCCCGCGCTCGGCGCTCGACACGCTCGAGATCTGGGCGCGAGGCGCGCTCGGTCGGGTCGCAAAGCGCCCATACGCGACCGTCTTCGCCTTTGCCGTACCCGCGTCTCTCATCGCGCGCGGTGTCGCCGGTGAACGCGCGTCGCTCACCTTCAAACCCTAATACCGCGTCTCAAAAAACCCGCAGATGTCCGGCGATCTCGCGTGCACCTACGCCGCGCTCATCCTCTCCGACGATGGTCAGGAGGTGACCAGTGACAAGATGGACTCCGTCATCAAGGCGGCGGGCGTCGAAATCGAGCCCTACTGGACCATGCTCTTCGCCAAGTTCCTCGCCACCAAGCCCGTGGACGAGCTCATCGCCAACGTCGGCGCCGGTGGCGGCGGCGGCGGCGGCGGCGGCGGCGGCGGCGGCGGTGGCGGCGGCGGCGGCGCGGCTG
>MDSV01091673.1_pt1 | contig 10693 bp, 11 predicted proteins | sample 810851 | NCBI WGS metagenome assembly MDSV01 (sample SAMN05326640, study PRJNA326480) | marine metagenome | isolation source: seawater | place: Atlantic Ocean: North East | collected 2012 | reverse complement strand
CCGTGGAGGTTCAAGTCCTCTCCTGGGCACCATTCTCAGCGGGATAACAAAGCATGCTTGCTTGATATCCCTCTGACTCGCGCAGCAGCTCAGGTCTCTCCATCACTGGGAATGCTCCATGCGTCCGTGCGATTTTGCCCGTTGATTATTGATGCTGGCGCCCACTTGATGACCCCAGACCCAGCAACATCTGAGCCTAAATACTTGCGAAGCCAAAGAACGCATAGACACCTAATATCGGCAAGCAAGTGCAGACAATGGCGAAATTAGCGCTGCTCTGAAATCGGCTGAGTTGTGAAGCAAAAACCAACGCGCTCTCCGCCATCACTGCTACCGCCTTGATTTCTTCAGCGTTGGAATCTCGCAAATGCCCAGGACTTGCTGACGCCGCCTCGACTTCAGCCGCCGTTGACTGAGTGGTTGCAACCTGTTCGGAAATGCCAGCCTCAGGCGCCACACGCCCAGCTTTGCCGCCAAACTGCAGCGGAATGCGCGAACTATTTTTCCTTGGATGCTTCATTCTGTTATCTATGCTCTTGGGCTATGCCGCAGCGACATCATAGCACTGTGCGACAGTTATTCGTGCACGGCCGTTCCGGCCGCTTTGTCACCCTTTCTTCACCTATTGTTCACGGCCCATCAAGCGTCTGCAGGGCAAAGTGATGACGATATCGAGGAGGTGACATGAATATCATTCGGACAGCAGCGCTGGTTTTCATACTGTTCTCCACAGCAGTGCCTGCGTGGGCAATAGAAACTCTGGGGTATGAAACCGTAGAAGAGTTCAACGGCATCGAAATTCGTCGCTATGACGAACACCTGCTGGCGTCGGTGAAAGTTAGTGGCGGGTTCAAGACTGCGAGCAACAGCGCGTTTCGACCACTATTCAACTTCATCAGCGGCGATAATGCTGACGCGACCAAGATCGCAATGACCGCCCCGGTATTACAGAGTCCTGATACGCCAGCTAACAGTTGGATCGTATCCTTTGTGATGCCAAGCGGTTTTGATCTAGCCACTATCCCGGCGCCGACTTCCGAAATCGTTAGCCTTACCGCTCAACCCGAGACCACCATGGCCGTGATCGTTTATCGAGGCGGTTGGAGTCGGCGGTTGTATCAAGAGCACGAATCTGAACTATACGACGCTTTAGCGTCCACCTCTTATGCACCGTGCGGCGACGCGTTGTGGGCGCGCCACAATCCACCTATAACGCCTTCGTTTTGGCGCAAAAACGAGATCTTGATCGCGGTCTGTCCAACGACATCAGAACTCTAAAACGCTGCAGAGCGCGCTCACCAAGGCAACACACGGCCGTCTAGCCGCTGAAAACTACCGCTATCTTCCGGCTTCAGTGCCTGAATGCGACTAAACAATTGCGCCGCACATTGATCCGCCGTTTGCGGCATTGGCTTGCGTCGCGCAGTAAACGGTTCGGAAAGGTTACTTATCGTAGTGCCCGGATGCACGGCTACGATTGCCGGCGGTTGCCGCCAACGTCCACATTCAATTGCGGCACAGCGCACGCCCATGTTCAATGCTGCCTTGGACATACGGTAACCGTACCACCCGCCACTGCGATTATCTTCGATGCTACCCACCTGAGCCGAAAGGAACACTGCCTTGGCCATATGAGCCTGCTTGAGTAAGCCTAAACATGCTTGAAACAACAGCATTGGTCCAACGCTGTTTACCGCAAAGTCACCGGCTAATTTATCCCCCTGCACACTCTTCAACGCCTTCTCTGGCAATCCAAATTCACCGTGCAAATAACCCGTACAACACACCCAATGATCGAGAACTGCTGTCCGAGCCGCCAACAGCTCGCCCGCTTGGGCAATCGAATCTGATTTACGAAGGTCAACGGACAACCACGTAACTCCGGTTTCAGAACACAGCGGCGGCTGCCTGCAGGTCGCATACAGTTCGAGCGGCTGACCGGTCGCCTCGGACCATTGTTGGTATTGGCGGATCAGCGCACTGCCGATTGCACCAGTACCGCCTGCAATGAGCACTTTAATCGTTTCCATGTTGATGAAACTCGATAGCCGTTAAGTTAGGCCAGCTTAGCCGCAGGCTGATCGAATAAATCTAAAAAAACTTAGACAAAATATAGATTTTTTATTAAACGTGGACAAATAAACTTGGAAATATGCAATTTCACACCAAAAACATTGACGCTGGTTAACTATTTAGTGACTTTTAAAGTCGTATCGTTACATAGCTTCGACATGAAAGCGCCCCAGCGGGCTTCAGAAACATCGTGAGGACTACTATGGACAGATTAACTATCGGCGCAGTTTCCCGCCTAACTGGAATACCCACCCACACCCTGCGAAAGTGGGAGAGCCGTCACAGTATTGTTGAACCCAAGCGCAGTGAATCCGGTCGCCGTTTCTATAACGACCAGCACGTCGAGCGGCTGGGCCTGGTTAAACGTTTAATGGGCGAAGGTCATTCACTGGCGGAACTCAGCAAGCTTTCTACCGAGGACCTCACTGATCTCGGTGTCCGCCACGATCAGTCAGCCCAGCCTCGTCTGCCTGAATGTGTAGATATTGTCGGCCTAAATCTAGTGCCACGCCTGCGCGAAGCGAAACCTAAGCTTGGCCAGCGATATCGCACCTTCCCTATGAATCTAAATAACTGGCTCAACGACCCTGCGACCAATACCGACACGCCAGAGCACAGCGCACTGTTGGTGGAGTGCGACACCGTGCCAGATGCAGCCATCAATGCTTTGGCCGCCCTCCGGCAAAACACTTACAACCGAATTGTCGTTGTCTATACCTTCGCACCTCGGAGTATCGAACGCGCCCTTGCGAATCGCGGCATTCGCGGTGTTAAATCGCCAGCGACCATGGACCAACTAAAGGCTGCCATCGAAACTCAGCAACCGGTCTTGTCCATTGTCCCTACCAGCGACGTGACCCAAAGCGAGTTTAACCCGGAGCAGTTGTCTAAAATTGCCAACTTGATTCCTAGCTTGCACTGCGAATGCCCAAACCACATCGCCAAGTTGCTAATTGACATAAACGGCTTCGAGCAATACTGCCGTGAATGCGAAGACAACGACCCCAAACAGCGAGCTTTGCATGAAGAACTGGGGCGCTTGACGGCCCAGGCACGCATGATCTTCGAGGGTGCCCTGAAAGCGGTCGCGGTCGCTGATAATCTAGATTTAGATAGTTTGATTTAGCCTTTAACGCATCTCTCGCACCCCAATCAGCGCCTTGGCCTATGGCACTTGCATTCAGATGAGTTGCCGCTGGGCGCGGCATCTAAAGACGCCGCGCCGCTGCTTCGACTATGGGATAGGCAGGTAGCCGCTTTCTTCGCCCTTGGTGAATATGCCTACCGCATCATGTGCGTGCAGGCTCTCATGATGTTCTATGCGCACCCAGAAATCACTCCAACGCGCATCTTCACTCAGAGCATGCTTCAGACGGCGACCAGCATCTTCAACAAACATTAGATTCTTGCCATTGAGGCGAGCGAATTCCTGTTCATCTTCGCGCTTCACAGCACTCTGCACAGGCGTTTTCAAAGCGCCTTCGACATGGTTAATAAGATCGGTAATCGGCAGGTCTTCTTGCGCTGCATCTAATTGCACTAAGATCTTAGCGGTACTGCGCTGACTATGAGGCGTAGCCAATACGCCTTCTTCGGTGCCAAGCCAGTCTTTCACATCACTGATCTTTACATCGCCATGACGACCGAAATCGGCCTCGAACTGCTCTTGAATCAACTGTCGCGCCAGAGCCGCCGAACAAGGGCAAGTGGAGGAATATTGCACGCCCACCGACAGTTCTAACGCAACTTCACCCTCGATCAGCGTACCCTTGACCATCACCGGATAGGATGCCCAGCCCACGTTGTCGCTTAATAACGCCGGGCGCCGCACAAAGTGGTCGAATTCGAATTGCACAAAGGCATTGGTGCTGAGATCGTGATGGGACTCCAGCACACTCGACAACAGCATTTTTAATCCTGCCGCTGTCAGGGGGCGGGTAGCCGCATGCTCGTCTAAGATCAGATAAAGACGTGACATGTGGATCCCTTTCGCGTGCGGGTCTGCAAGGTTCACATAAACCTGAATATTGGCTTGAACCTCTTTGCTTTGATCGCCGTCTTTGACGCGTAAAGGCTGATGCACATTACTCATGCCCACCCAGTCAAGTTTGGCTTGGGCGGATTGCAAGGTCCGGTTTGCAATATCCGGCATGTCTGGTGTCACGAGCTTTACAGTATTCATATATATCCCCAGTGATTGTTGGGTCTCAGGCTATAAACGTCCGAGTATTTTAAATGTGAACGCATGATGCCACTGTCGACCACTGTATTTTTACATAGATCAGTTGTGCAGTGATGCTGCCTCGGCATCGCTCAGGGTTCGCGCTTCGTCTTGAACCATCATCGGGATATCGTCTTTAACGGGATAGGCAAGCTGGCTTTGCGCACACCACAACTCCTGCTGGTCACGCATATAAACTAGAGGGCCCTTACTAACCGGGCACACCAACAGTTCTAATAACTTAGAATCCATCCGCCTTCCTTTATCATCGCGTTGCTGGCCGAAACTGTGCCGATTATGTCCGAAAAGGATGATCGAGCACTATCGTCTCATGCCGATCCGGTCCGGTAGAAATCATCGCTACATTGGCTCCGACACTGTCTTCTATGCGCCGAATGTAGCTTTGCGCAGCCCCCGGCAGCTTTTCAAATTGATTAATCCCTAAGGTCGATTCTTGCCAACCAGGAACGTCTTCATAAATAGGCGTTACGCCCGCGTAATACTCACTGCCGAAGTGAATATTACCAACCGAGCCCTCCGGCTCTGCATAACCAACACAGATGCGAATCGTTTCCAAACCATCCAGAACGTCCAGCTTGGTTAGACATAGGCCTGAAATACTGTTGATCTGCACCGCTTGTCGCAACGCTACCGCATCAAACCAACCACAGCGCCGCGGACGCCCGGTGGTGGAACCAAACTCGTGACCGCGTTCGGCTAGCCGCTCACCCGTTGCATCAAATAATTCCGTCGGGAAAGGTCCAGATCCAACCCGGGTCGCATACGCCTTGGTAATACCTAATACGTAATCTAGGTAGGTGGGCCCAAAGCCACTGCCCACAGCCGTACCTCCGGCTGTGGTATTCGACGACGTAACAAACGGATAAGTTCCCAAATCAACGTCAAGCATCGCACCTTGGGCACCTTCAAAGAGCAGATTGTCACCGTTTTCTCTCAGTCCATGGAGCAACGGCACAACATCGGCCACCATGGGCTTAATTTGCTCAGCAATAGACGCACACTGATCTAGAGTTTCCGCATAATCCACACTGGGCTTTTGGTAATAGTTAGTCAGCATGAAGTTGTGATATTCCATGACTTCAGCAAGCTTGTCGGCAAAGGACTGCCAATAGAACATATCGCCTAGCCGCAACCCGCGCCGCGCCGCCTTATCCTCGTAGGCTGGGCCAATACCACGACCTGTGGTGCCAATTTTTTTGCTACCGCGTGCTTCTTCACGAGCCAGGTCGAGCTGCACGTGATGAGGCAAAATCAACGGGCATGCTGGCGAAATTTTCAAACGGTCACGCACGGGTACGCCCCGCGCCTCTAGAGCATGCACCTCTTTCAGCAACTCATGAGGTTCCAGTACCACGCCGTTACCGATCACGCACTGAACATCGTCATGCAGGATGCCAGATGGAATCACATGCAGTACCGTTTTTTCGCCGTCAATTACCAAAGTATGACCGGCGTTGTGGCCGCCCTGAAAACGCACCACGGCTGCGACTTCATCGGTCAACCAATCGACAATCTTGCCCTTTCCTTCATCGCCCCATTGAGTACCAATGACGACTACGCTCCGTCCCATATTCCCGCCCTATTCGTAAACGATTACTTGCTCTTCACACCAGCGCTGTGGCGCTGGTTACAAACTGACTACCTGCCACCGTCCATCAAGATGGCTCAATTGGCGAGTACAACCCTCCGGCGCAGTTTCCCCCTCAGACAAGCCACTCACCACCCGCGACCCCGCAGCGCGCAATGTTTCAATTTCCGCCCGTTGTGACGCGCGCAGCTCCCGCTGGGCTTGCAACGGCGCAAAAATAACCTCGGCCTGCCCGTCACTGGAAACCAGCAGTTGCTTTAAATTCATATCGAATCCGGTAGCCGCCCGCGCGCGACCAAACGCTTCGCCAACGCCATCGTAACGCCCGCCTTGGGCTAGCGCACGACCATGTTCCGGATGATAGACCGCGAACACTGCACCGTTGTGATAGCCATAGCCAGACAATTCCGCAACATCGATGCGGATTTCGGCGGCACAGTGAAGGTTCACACGCTCGGCGAAGAGCGCCAATTCATCAAGGCTGTCGAGCACCCCCTGAGGGGCGTCGGCGAGCACCTGCCGAGCCTCGGTGAGTATATCCGGCTGGCCCATCAGGGTCGGCAGAGCAACCATCATATCGGACAGCGCACTGGCTCCCAGCAGTTCGCGGATATCCGATTCGGCCTTGTGCTGCACGCCATTAAACAATTGCGCTTGCTGCCCTGGTTGCAAGTCACCAGCCCGCAATAACTCAGAGACTAGTTGGCGGTAGATGCCCATGTGACCGAGCAATAAAACAGGTGTATTAATCTGCGCAACTCTTAAGGCTTCCAGCATCAGACCAACGACTTCTACGTCGGCATCGATACTCGGAGCACCAAAGATTTCTGCTCCGGCCTTGAGTTGAACCCTGGATGTCTGGGTCGATGCCGGGTTGGCAAAGACTACCGGACCGGCATAACACAAGCGTTGTACGCCATCAGTGAGTACGCTATGGGCGTCGACACGCACAGCTTGGGAGGTCATATCGGCGCGCACACCGAGTTGCCGGCCGCTGATCTGATCCACGACCTTTAACGTCTGCAGATCCAGATCCTCACCACTACCTACCAACAAGGCATCCAAGTACTCAATCAACGGTGGGTCGATGTAGTCAAACCCCCACTGATCAAATACATCAAGTACGCGGCGCCTTAGGAGCTCAAGGTCCCAGGCACGAGGAGGCAGTAATTCGTCTACCCCTTTGGGCAGCCGCCAGTGTGTTTTCATTACATCCGTGTCGCTAAAAGAAAATCTACTTCTTAGCGTTACCGTCTTGCAGATACTTAAAAAATTCGCTGTTCGGATCGAGCACCAGCAAATCGCTCTTATTCGCAAATACTTCGCTGTAGGCGTTTATGCTCCGATAAAACTCATAGAACTCAGGGTCTTTATTGTACGCCGACGCATATTGCTCGGCGGCTTTCGCGTCGCCATCACCTCGCAGTTGCTCGCTTTCGCGGTAGGCTTCGGCTTCAAGAACCACCGCGTCGCGGTCCGCCTTTGCCCGGATAGCCAGCGCTTGTTCCTGACCTTCTGCCCGATACTGACGCGCTTCAATGTCACGTTCTGAGTTCATACGCTCGTATACCGTTGAAGATACTTCAGCCGGCAGGTCGATCTTCTTTACCCGTACATCGATGACTTCGACCCCTACGGATTCGCGCATCACTGAATCAAGATCTTGGCGCAGATCGTCCATCAGTTGGTCGCGCTCGCCAGAGATTACTTCGAACATCTCGCGCTTACTGATTTGGTTACGCAAACCTTCGTTAACACGCTCTTGCAGCAATCGCTGGGCCCGGCGCTCATCGAAAGAGGTACCCTTGTAGAATAGTTCGTTATTGGCAACTCGCCACTTTACGAAAGAGTCCACTATCAGTGGTTTCTTCTCCAAAGTGTAATAAGTCTCAGGACTCGCATCGACGGTTAGCACCCGTGCGTCGAACTTTTTCACCGCCTCGGCGATAGGCATTTTGAAATGCAAGCCGGGCTTTATGTCGGCGTCAACTATGTTACCGAATTCAAGCAAAATGGCTTTTTCTGTTTCCTGCACTCGATATGCCGAGGCATTGAACCCGACCACAACCACCGCCAGGATGGCAAATAAAATCGTAGATCGCATAGACATATTCAGCTCCTAGTTGTTAGCTCGACCACGGGACGAAGTGGTCCGGTTATTAGTCAATTCACGGCGCAGCTCTTCTACTGCCGCACGCACCACATCGCGGTCTAAAGCGACTTCCGGAGTCCGTTGCGCCATCTTGTCTAGAGGCAAATACATCATGTTATTACCACCTTCGACATCCACCATGACCTTGCTGGAATTCTTGAACACCTTTTCCAACGCATCCAAATACAGTCGGTCGCGCGTCACCTCAGGTGCACGCTGGTATTCGGTTAGCAACTTCTCGAAGCGCTGCGCCTCACCATCGGATCGGGCAATAACACGATCTCTGTAGGCTTGGGCTTCTTCTATTTGTCGCTGCGCTCGACCACGAGCTTCTGGAACCACCTGCTGCGCGTAGGCTATGGCCTGGTTCTCAAATCGTTGCCGATCTTCTTTCGCTTTCTGCACATCGTTGAAGGCGTCCTGCACCTGTACCGGCGGCGCGCTTCGATCAATATTCACCTTAGTAATCTGGATACCCGTACCATAGCTCTTTAAATAGCGCTGCAAACGCTCCTGCACTTCAATGGCAATTGCTTCTCGACCATCGGTGATGACTTCGTTCATGGTTGCGGAACCGGCGACATGCCGCAGAGCGCTCTCGGTGGCCTGGCTTAAGCTCTTTCGCGGCTCCCGAACTTGAACAAGGAAGGCTGCTGCATCATCGATTACCCACTGCACGGTAAGGCTGACATCAACAATATTCTCATCCTTTGTCAGCATGAGTGCTTGATGGTTGTGCGACTGAACCTGCGTAACATTCACCTTTTCAACCCGGTCGATAAAGAGGGGATTCCACTTTAAGCCCGCGGTTTTCAGGTCGGGTTGGACCTCTCCAAAGCGAAACACCACGCCTCGCTCCTGTTCGTCGATCTGATAAATGCCACCAATAAAATATAATGTGGCAGCCACTATGACGCCCAGCCAGATCATCCCCTGCGACGGCCCTTTAACACCGCCACCAGAGGAACCCTTACCGCCGAATAGTCCTGACAATTGCGACTGCAACTTTCGAATCGCCTCATCAAGATCTGGTGGCCCTTGGTTGCCACGGTTACCCCAAGGGTCTTTATCGTCTCCGCCTGATTCGTTCCAAGCCATGGTTTTACTCCGCTAGTGAGGCGTTAGTTTCTATTACGCTATTGTAGAAGGGTTTTGCAGCCATGTGCATGCATTAAGGCAAACAAACTGTATTACTCGTCTGAACACTTCACGACTCTACAGTAGCGCTTAATGCCTCTCGGCCCCGTTCTTACTTGGGGTATTCTTTAAAAACTTCAATAGTTCAACAGCAACCCCATGTCGTCATTAGGAATTGTCTAAAAACAGACCGGGTTTCTGTTGGATTTGACCGAGTAACTGCCGGTCAGCCTGCACGGTTAATTGAACTGAGCCATCGTCACGCAGAGTTTCGTTTAACACCGCCCCAGAACGATACAACCATGCTCGATTGCGCCCATCGGCAGCCGGCAATATTACTTGATGCGGAGCAACCACGCCTAAAACATCACCAATTTGCGTAACTAAGGCATCTAAGCCCTGCTTGGATTGCGCCGAAATTAAGCAACCGGCCCCTGCGAGCATCTGCTGCATCTCCATATCTAAAAGATCGGTTTTGTTTAACACCACAATTTGCTGCAATTCCGCTGCGCCAATCTCGTCCAGCACCTGCTGTACCTGCTCCATCCGCTCGCGCCATAGCGGATCGCTCGCGTCCACCACATGCAACAATAAATCCGAGTGTATAACCTCTTCTAAGGTAGCTTTGAACGCCTCAACTAAGGTATGCGGGAGCAAACTGACGAATCCTACCGTGTCTGCCAGCACCACCTCGCCGGTGCCCGGCACCTGAATTTTACGCATAGTCGGATCTAGGGTCGCAAACAACATGTCCTGGGCAAGCACTTGGGCGTCGGTAAGACTATTAAAGAGCGTCGACTTACCTGCATTCGTATAACCGACCAAGGTTATAGTGGGGGTGCCGCGACGATTACGTCCGCGGCGGTTTTGCTGACGCCGTTTACTGACCTCGGCTATCTTGCTCTGAGTAGCTTTAATTCGCTCGCTGAGCATACGCTGATCGAGTTCAATCTGTTTTTCACCGGCCCCACGCATGCCAATGCCGCCTTTTTGTCGATCTAGGTGAGTCCATCCGCGAACCAACCGCGTCTGTGCGTGCTTTAACTGGGCAAGCTCAACCTGCAGCTGACCTTCGTGACTGCGGGCCCGATCAGCAAATATCGTCAGAATCAGTTCTGTGCGGGTAATCAGACGGCAATCTAGCGCTTGTTCTAGATTACGTTGCTGGGCCGGTGATAAATCATGGTTCACCAGCACAATATCTGCGCTATGCATGCGCAGCAGTTGCGCTAGCTCGTCTACCTTGCCGCTGCCAACAAACCATCGGGGGTGAGGCGCATCCCGCTTAACCGTGATGACTGCGGCCACCACCAATTGCGCTGAACGCGCCAGCTCGCTCAATTCCTGGGCGTCGGGATTAGCTTTTTGCCGCAACTCGATTTGCAGCAATAGCGTTCGCCGACCTGCCTCCGGCCGGTCAAATAACATAAAGCATAGAATCTTTAATCAGCGGGCGGCTCAGCTGCGCGCTTCGTCAACTTCAAACTTAACGTTATGCGCT
>MDSV01050298.1_pt1 | contig 10693 bp, 12 predicted proteins | sample 810851 | NCBI WGS metagenome assembly MDSV01 (sample SAMN05326640, study PRJNA326480) | marine metagenome | isolation source: seawater | place: Atlantic Ocean: North East | collected 2012 | reverse complement strand
CTTTTGGATCATCTCCAACCCAAATAATAGCTGTCTTATCTTTTTTTTCTTTTAAGTGTCTGTCAATACAATTAGCAGAAGCATTTAAGGTTCCATCTTCGAACCATTTAATTTTGACTTCTTTAGAGCTGTATTTTACATCTTTAACTTTTTTATAAGGTTTAATCCAAGTAATACGTTTTCCTTCTTTTTTCCAAAATGAATTGTTATTTTTAATAGATTCATTGTATTTGTTCTGATACTGAATTTTATTAGTTAAACTACTTTTAATCCATTCAGGTTTAGTTTTAATTACCAGTTCGTGATTTTCTTCTACTTTTTTTATTTTTTTTTTGGATACTTTATTTTTTACTTTTCTTCTTTTTTTTCTAAAAACTTTTTTTCTTGGCTTATTTCTTTTCTTTTTTTTTGAAACTTTTTTTCTTGGTTTATTTTTTTTCTTTTTTTTTGGCATAGAAAAATTTTAAAGTTAAATCTTACTCATGTTATTTAAAATTTTCCAGCTTTTAGAGTCAATTGGCATTACAGATAGCCTACTTTGCTTTATTAGCGATAAATGGCTTAATTGCTTGTTTTTTTTAATATTCTCCAATTTAACTGGAGTATTAAATTTTTTTACAAATTTTACTGTTACAGCTACAAAGCGACCAGTTTGGTCTGTTTTGTCTAAATAAGCCTGTTTAACAACTTTAACAATACCTACAATTTCTTTTCCAATATTAGAATGATAAAAAAAACAAAGATCTCCTTTTTTCATAGTTTTTAAATTTTTTGCTGCTTGATAATTCCTAACGCCATCCCATGTTGCTCCCTTTCTTCCAGCTTTTTTTTGCTGATTTATTGACCATACATCTGGTTCTGATTTCATTAACCAATATTGCATTTAATTTTTCTTTTATTTTTTTTTATAAATATATAGATTTAAAGAATATATGAAAAAAAGAAATTTTATCAAACTGTGTTTTAAATTACCAGTTATCTTAACTTTTTCTTGTTTATCTTTATTAAGTTTTAATAATTATAAAAAAAAAATATATAAAAAAAAATTTTCTAAAGTTTGGATACTAGATATTAATGATAATTAATAGCCTTGAAGAAATTAAAAATAAGAAATTTTTTGCAATAATAATTGGAAGTGGACCAGCTGGTTTAAGTACAGCTATCGGACTAGAACAAAAAAAAATTGAATGTTTGATAATTGAAGCTGGTGGATTAAACCCAAATATAAACAATGAACTTTATTTAAATGGAAAGTTTTTTGGAGACTCTGACTATGAAACAATAAGTTACTCTAGAGGGAGACAATTTGGAGGAACAGGGAATTTTTGGGGAGGTAATTGTAATCCTATTCAAGAAAAAGAATTTAATGATTGGCCAATAAAAAAAAAAAATTTAGATCAATATGAAGAAGATGCAAAAAAAATATTGAATTTAAAAAATGATTTTTTCTTAGAAAAATTTAGTGATAATTTAAATTTGTTTAATTTAGATTGGTCAGACGTAAAGTTTGGAGAAAAATATTTTAATTATGTGAAAAGATCTAAGTATATAAATTTGTCATTAAATACTGTGTACAAAGCAAGCAATGGTAGCAATGGACAAATTACCTCTATAAAATGTTTTAAAAATAAAGATTATGAATTAAAAAGTAAGCATTTTATTTTATCTTGTGGTGGCATTGAAAATTCTAGATTACTTCTTTGGACTAAAAAAATTAGACCTCAACTTTTTAAATATAATTTGCCTATTGGTAATTATTATATGGATCATCCATTTCATAATGTTGGGGATGGAATAGCAGATTATAAAAAACTTAAGATATATAATAAAAAAAATAATATTACCAAAGCACCGCTTATTACTTGCGATAGCGTATATCATATTTCGTATCATCAAGATCATATTGACAAAAATAAAATTTTAAATTCTGGATTGTACGTCAGTTTTTTAAAGGCGAATGATTATAGTAGTATTTTAAAGCAAGTAAGGTGTATGGCCCCAAAGTTTGTCAAAGAATTATATGATAATAAAACTGTTAAAGAAAATTATGAAATCAAATTAGATATATTGCAAGAACAAGAACCAATATTTGATAGAAAAATAACTTTGAGTAAAAATTATGATCCATCAGGAATAGCGCTTCCAGAAATTTATTGGTGGAAAACTGAACTAGAGAGAAAAAGTGCGAGATCTATAGCTTTAGAGGTTTCAAATTTGTTCTTAGAAAATAATATTGCTCGTGTTGGGCTTGAAGAATATTTATTTAATGCAGAAAATTATGAAACAAAAGCTGGTTACCACCAGATTGGAGGTACAAGAATGGGAGAAAATTATAAAGACTCTGTTGTTGATAAAAATTTAAAAGTCCACGGGTTTAAAAATTTATATGTTAACGGAAGTTCTGTGTTTAGGACTGCCAGTTATACACACCCAACTTATACGATAGTAAAATTAGCATTAAAATTGTCAGACCATTTATCTAAATATATTTGAAAAAGTTATCTTTTTTTAATCAAACAGGCAAAATTAAATTTTGGATTTGATAAAAAAAGTAAGTAAGCTGGGTAGAGTTTTATTTCTAAAATTATTTCACTAATACTTCCATTGGTTTTTTTTATAAGATCTTCAAATGTTTTTTTTGTATAGTATAACTTAGGTATAGGCACATCATTAAAATAATTACCTAAAAAATCCATTAGACGAATAGTTTGATTTGAGACAAAGCCTTGTTGAAAGTGATCTTTTATAAAAATTATTTTAGTTTTAGCTATTAAATTATTCAAAAGATTTTTAATGAAAACTTCATTTTCAATCCCTATGTGATGTAGTACATCGTTTATTGTAGCAAAGTCATATTTGTTCTTATTCGATTTTATAGCGTTTATTTGATAAAAATTTATTGGTAATTTTTTTTTTTATTTAATTCAGCTAATTGTTTTAAAGTATAAAAATCATAACAATCTACAACCACTTTTTTTTATAAACTTTGGTTAACTTGTTATAAACAAAATAGATTACATTTGGTTGAAAACCTGATCCATAATCTAAAATTTTAATATTTTTTTGTTTATTGTATTTAATTATTTTGTTTACTATTAAATCACTCAAGATTTTTGATCTAAAATCTCCCACAACAAGATCTCTTAGTCTTTTTAGTAATTTTTTAATCATTAATTAATCTATATTTTTATTCTACGATATTTGAAATATATCTTGAATATTCCAATTAAAGATTCGTAAATTAATTTAAAACCAACAGTACTGTCACCTTTTTCCCTATTTATAAAAGTTGTTTTTGTATCTTTAATTTTATAATTATTGTAACACAGCTCAGCAAGAATTTCTGATAGTACAATAAAGCCACTCCCAACTTTTCCACAATTATTGGCAATCTGAATTACAGCTTTTTTTGAATAAATTCTATAACCCATAGTATAATCACTTACATTTGCTTTTAGTAAAAAATTTGCTAGCTTGTTTGAAAAAAACGAAAATATTCTTCGTCTTAAAGGCCAATTAATTATTTTACTACCTGGTAAATATCTACTCATGATTAAAAGATCTAATTTTTCTTTTTTAAAAAATTTAATATTTTTTGGTAATTCTCTTGGGTGACTTGAAAGATCAGTATCCATTTCAACAATTACATCTATCTTTTTCTCTTTAATCATATGTTTCATTCCAAAAATTACTGCAGACCCTCTTCCAGATTTATTGTTTCTTTTGAAATATTTAATATTTCTGTATTTAGAAATTTTTTTTTTTAATTTTATTATTAGTCGAATCGTCTACTATTAAAATTAAGTGGTTTTTGAAGATTTTTTTAATTTGTTTAATTAAAACAAATATATTATCGTATTCATTGTAACAAGGAAGTACAAAGCCAATTTTCATAAGTATATTTTATATTTTTTTATATGATTTATATAAAATTGAAACTACTATTTATTTATGTCTAATTTTTGGGAAAAAAAAAAAATATCAGTTACAGGTGGAGAAGGTTTTTTGGGTAGACATTTAGTAAGAATGCTTGAAAAAAAAAAACCAAAAAAAATTTCAGTAGTAAAACATTCAGATTACGATTTAGTGAATAATGACGATGTTAGAAGAATGTATGATGATCAAAAACCAGATATTGTTTTTCATTTAGCAGCATTAGTTGGTGGGATAGGAATTAATAAAAGAAATCCTGGTAAATTTTTCTACGAAAATGCTATGATGAATTTACAAGTAATTCATAACGCATATCTTTCAAAAATTGAAAAAATAATATGCATAGGTACAGTTTCTGTATATCCAGAAAATACAACATTACCATTTGAAGAAAAAAATATTTGGGATGGATACCCGCAAGAAGAAAATGCTCCATACGGTATAGCAAAAAGAATAATGCAAACTCACTCTATAGGTTATAGAAAACAATATGATTTAAATTCTATAATGGTTGTTTTGACAAATTTGTATGGACCTAATGATAATTTTAATAAAGATAGTTCCCATGTTGTGGCTGCTTTAATTCGAAGATTTTATGAAGCAAAAAAAAATAATGAAAAAGAAGTTTTAGTATGGGGAGATGGAAGTGCAACAAGAGATTTTTCTTATATTGAAGATATTGCTGAAGGAATAATTTTATCAGCTGAAAATTATAATGAAAGTTTGCCTATTAATTTAGCGTCAGGAAAAGAAACAAGTATTAAGGATTTAGCTGAAATTATAAAAAAACAAATGAACTATAAGGGTGATCTCCGTTGGGACTCAGATATGCCTACAGGCCCCAATAGAAGAAATGTCAGCATAGATCTTGCACGAAAAAAAATAAAATTTAATCCTAAAGTTTCGTTAGAAGATGGAATCAAAAAAACTATAGACTCTTTTATGAGTTCTAAAAAAATATAAATACTTAATTTTAATTAACAAATATTTTTTTTCAAATATGCTCTAAGTGTTTTTTGTTTATAAATTGTACAATATTGCTCAGGATCTATTTTAGCATTATCTAAAATGTTATGATTGCTAAGTATAATTAAATCAGGCTTTTTAAAAGTTTCATTATCATATTCCATAAACATTTTTGTCAGTCTCTTTTGCTCAAATTTTGGTATTGCAAATTGATGAGAATAGTAAGGCGAAGAAGTTTTTATAAAATTTAAAACTTCCGAATCAAAGTCTGTAGAGTCTTCAAAGGTAACGGATGAATTTGCTTGATATTTAAGCCAATAAATTGATCTGGCATCTACATTAAGGTATCGATATCCTCTTTTTTTGTTTTCTATAAATTTTTGAAAATCTAAAACTTCTAATTTCAAAAATTTAAAAGACTCAACTAGACTTTTGTCTGTTAAATCATGAGATCGAGGTGAAAATTGACCATCAAGGATGTTAATATTCTTAAAGTTGTTTAGAATCGCCCAAGTCATAACTTTATTATCAAAGGTTAACAATGATAAATTATTAATTTTAATATTTTTATCAGACAAAATTTGAAATATTTTGTTCCTTTCATTTCTGTTATCTTTATTGATTATTTTTTTATTATAATCATTAAATATATTGATATTAAAAAAAATTAAAAAAAATAACGAAAATGAAATTAGGTGGATATTTTTAATATAAACGAAAACTTTTGTACTATTTTTCAAAAAAAATAAAAAAATTACCAAAAAAAGAATTAATGTACATAAAACTACTGTATTGTTAAAATGATACAAAACAGAAATTTTGTTAGTTATTAACAAAAATATTATAGGCGACAAAATAGAAGAAATAAAAATGCTATAAAAAACAAAAATGTTTTTGAAATCTTTTTTATAATTTTTCTTAATATTAAAAAAAATTATTATCAAAATAACATAAATCAACAAGAGTTTGACATTTAATAATTGAGAAAAGTAATGCTTAATAAGAAATATTTTATCTGAAAAATCTATTTCTATTATACCCATTCTCTGCAAATGAGCCTCACTACCGTTAATAATAAAGTATAAAAAAGGAGCAATTAAAATTATAAAAATACATAATGAAAAAAACAACTTGGATAAATTTTTTTTGTTAATTAAAAAAAAACCTTCCTTAATTTTCAATAAAGAAATTATAGATAATGCTATAACTTCAGTAAAAAACAAAAAATAGAATGAAGAAAAAGACAAACTTAATATTATTGCGAGTTTTGAAAGTGTTCGCATATTAAGCGAAGTCTCTAAATTAAATTTTACCAACAAATATATGAAATAAAAAAAGAATAAATTAGCGATTAATGGTCTTGGGAACCGTAAATTATAAAAATTTGCAACAAAAGTGTTTATTTCAGGTATATCTAAAAAATTAGCTTCAGAAGCTATAAAAGGTAATGAGAAACATAGAAGAGATAAAAATATTGAATATTCAAAATTGAATTTAAGTTTTTTGAATATTGAAAAATAAATAAATAAAAATGAAAATATTGATATGAATTCCAAAAAAATAAAACTAATAATTCCAAAAATCTTAAAAAAAATAGTGTGAATGAAAATTCCTCCAAGTGGTAAAACTTTTAAATCAGCTTGTAAAGATGGAGCATTATAAATATTACTAAAATTCATTTCTGAAAATGATTTTATGTAATGAAAATACATATAACTATCTTCGTGACTATCATTTATAATTCTCATTGTAATTTTTTCATCTGGAAAATAATAAAAAGAAAGAAGCCATTTTAATAAAAATAAAGATAAAGATAACATAACTAAAATCACCAATGGTCCTTTTGGTTTAAAAATTTCAGTAATTGATAAAATATTATTTTTTGAATATTTCATTAAAATTTAACTCCAGCACCTTTTAAAAAGGCAGCATCTTCATCAAGGGGCCACCTTGGTTTTGCCGGATGATCTAATTTATTAAATTGATTTAATTTATATTTTTCTAATCCAACCATAGCAATCATAGCTGCATTATCTCCACATAAATTGATAGGAGGAAAAAATGCTTTGAAGTTCTCTTCTTTGCAAAGGTTGTTTAAAACTTCTCGAATATTTTCATTTGCAGCAACTCCACCAGCTACTACAAATTTATTATCATTTGTTTTATTCATATCTTTGAATCTTCTAAAAGCAATTTTACTTTTTTTATATAATATTAATTCTATAGTTTTTTGAAAAGATGCAGCAAGGTCATATTTTTCTTGATCAGTTTTAATTTGTTTTGAAATTTTTAAAACGGCAGTTTTTAATCCTGCAAAAGATAAATTACACCCACCTTTATGAAAAATTGGTTTTGGCAATATATATTTGTCTGGGTTACCTTTTTTAGCAAATATCTCAATTTGTGGACCACCTGGAAATTCTATACCTAATAATTTTGCTGTTTTGTCAAAAGCTTCACCTAACGCATCATCAATTGTTGTTCCTAATCTTTTATAATTTCCTAAACCCAAAACACTTAAAAACTGAGTGTGTCCTCCAGAAATTAAAAGTAAAAGATAGGGGTAGTGTAACTTTGAATTTAATTTTGGACTTAAAGCATGACCTTCTAGGTGGTTTACTGCAATAAAAGGTTTATGTAATGTTGAGGCAAAAGCTTTACCAAAACTTAGACCAATAGATAAACAAACTATTAACCCCGGGCCTGCAGTCGAAGCCACAGCATCAATCTCTTCAATTTTTTTTCCACTGTCTTCGATTGCTTTCTTAACAATCCAATCTATTTTTTCTATATGCGATCGAGCCGCCAGCTCAGGAACTACTCCCCCAAACTCTTTATGAACATCAGTTTGACTTGAAATAATATTTGACAAAACTATTGGATTTCCTTGCTCATTTTCTGTTATAAGAGATGCCGCTGTTTCATCACAACTAGTCTCTATGCCGAGAATTAAGGGTTTTTTACTCATTCAAATAGTTTTTAATAATTGTACAATCTCAATACAAGTAAGAAATAAATTAATTTATGGGTAAGAAAATAACAATTGGATCAAGGAGGAGCAAGTTAGCTTTAATTTATGCTAAAATTGCTAAAGATCGGATTGTTCAAAATACAAATTTAAATGATGAAGATATAGTAATTAAAGAAATCTCTACGAAAGGTGATCAGATTCAAGACATAAGGTTATCTGAAGTTGGAGGCAAAGGTTTATTTTCATCAAATATAGAAAAAGAACTTCAAGAAAAAAAAATTGACATAGCTGTTCACGCTTTAAAAGATCTGCCTGTGATAGAAACTAAAGGTTTATTAACAGATACGTATTTGGAGAGAAATGACCCAAGAGAAGTTTTAATATCAAGAGATAACAAAAAATTAAAAGAATTAAAACTTAAAGCAATTATTGGAACCTCATCATTTCGAAGAGAATTTCAAATTAAAAATATTAGAAAAGATCTCAGATGCAAACTTATCAGAGGAAATGTTGACACAAGAATTAAAAAACTAAACAACGGATTATATGATGCTATTATTTTATCTTATGCAGGAATTGAGTCTCTAAAAATGAATGATCAGATTTCAGAGATATTTTCAGTAAAGGATATAATTCCAAGTGCTGGACAGGGAATTATTTCACTTCAATGTCGTGAAGATGATAGTGAGATAATTTCTTTATTAAAAAAAACAAATCATAATGAAACTTATCTAAGAGCCAATGCAGAAAGAAATGTCTTAAAAATTTTAGAGGGAGATTGCGATACTGCTGTTGGAGTATATACTATAGTAGAAGGAAATAAAATTACTCTAGAGGCTGAACTTTTTTCTTTAGATGGCACTCAAAGATTTTATGAAAAAAAATCTGGCAAAATTGATGAATTTAAAGAACTTGGTAAAGAACTTGGCCGAATTCTAAAAACTAAATCAAATAATTCATATAAAAAATAATATGCATATTTTACTAACCAGACCATTAGAAGATTGTTCTGAAATGATTTTAAAATTTCAATCTTTAGGACATCAAGTTTCACATCTTCCATTGTTAAGAATAGATAAAGTAGATTATGGAGAGACTAATTTTTCAGATTTTAAAGGTATTATTTTTACTAGCTCTAATGCTGTTAAATTTTTAGATGTTAAAACGATTGATAAAAATATTTTATGTTTTTGTGTAGGTAGTATTACAGAAAGAAAAGCTAGAAGTGTTGGTTTTCAAAACGTTATAGCTGCTGAAGGAAATGTGAAAAATTTAAAGGAGTTAATTTTGCAAAACTTCGATAAAAAAAATGGAAAATTAATTTACGTGAGTGGTGAAACAATTTCTGTAGATCTTGATCATCAGCTATTGAAAGAAGGGTATGATATAAAAAGAATTATGAATTACCAAACTAATCATAATGAAAAATTTGATGAAAATTTTATTGAGACACTAAAATCAAATATGCCTGATATAGTTTATGTTTATTCCCAAAACAGCGCATCAAGTTTTTTAAAATTCATTAAGATTTATCGTTCAGAAAGTCTATGGATGAATACAAATTTAATGTGTATAGGTGAAAAAACCTCATCAATATTGAATGAAATCAAGTGGAAAAAAATATTTCTTTTTAATCCTGGAGAAGAAGAATTTTTGTTATATAAAATTTAATTATGGAATTAATTAATAATTTTTCTGAAGTATTTTTATCCGTATGGAATAAGGGTATCCTTGGAGTTGATATTTTTCAAATATTGATTGGGATAGGAATATTTTTAATTTTTTTAATTTTTAGAGGACTGATAAGTAAGTTAATCATTAAAAAATTAGAAATTATATCAAAAAGAACAACAAACAAATTAGATGACACATTTGTTAATGCTTTGACTGGACCAGCAAGATTCTTGCCAATCGTTTTAGGTTTTTTTATTGCCAGTTATTATATGACCTTCTCAGCTGATGGCAGAGAAGTTGTTGATACAATTAATAGAACTTTGATTACAATCTTAATTTTTTGGGTTATTCACCAGATTATCGAGCCAGTCTCTTATGTTTTAAGTGGTCTAGATAAACTCTTAACAAGAGAACTCATTGGGTGGATTATAAAATCATTAAAGATCTTAATATTTATATTAGGACTTGCAGCAGTTTTAGAATTATGGGGAATTAAAATAGGGCCAATTATTGCTGGTCTTGGTCTATTTGGTGTTGCTGTTGCTTTAGGTGCACAAGATTTATTCAAAAATTTAATTTCTGGAATTTTAGTTCTTGTTGAAAAAAGATTTAAAATAGGTGATTGGATTTTAGTTGATGGAATTATCGAGGGAATAGTTGAAAAAATTGGATTTCGATCAACGACAATAAGAAAATTTGATAAATCTCTAGCAATCATTCCGAATTTTCAGTTCGCTGAAAATGCCGTTGTTAATGTTAGTGAAACCTCTAACTGGTTAATAAGTTGGATCATTACACTCCAATACGACACAACAGTTGATCAATTAAAAACAATTAGAAATCAAATAGAAGAACATATTAAAAAAAGTGATGATTTTAATGCAGATATAGGTATCGCAGTTAGAGTTGATAAATTCTCTGATAGTTCAATAGATATGTATGTAAGATGTTTTACAAAGACAGATAGTTGGAATGAATGGTTAGCTGTAAAAGAAAGATTGGCTATAGAGGTAAAACAAATTGTAGAGAAAAACAAAGCTTCGTTCGCATTTCCAAGCTCTTCAATTTATATCGAAAAAAAATGATAGCTATTTTTTATTTAGTTTTACAAATATTAAAACTTTATTCTTATGTAGTTATAGCTAATGT
>MDSV01221449.1_pt1 | contig 10694 bp, 7 predicted proteins | sample 810851 | NCBI WGS metagenome assembly MDSV01 (sample SAMN05326640, study PRJNA326480) | marine metagenome | isolation source: seawater | place: Atlantic Ocean: North East | collected 2012 | reverse complement strand
TTTTGCCCAACCACGCATCGTCTCGCTGTGCGTTGGTAGAGTCCTTGGGGTCGAATCCTGCCATCACGCTGAGCATCAAGGCAGCGTCTTCGGCGTCCCGTGTCATTGGCCCCGCCTGATCTAGGCTGGAGGCGAAAGCGATCATGCCGTAGCGGGAGATGCGGCCATAGGTGGGCTTAAGCCCGGTGATACCGCATAACGAGGCCGGTTGGCGAATTGAACCGCCAGTATCAGTGCCCGTAGCACCGGCAACCAGTCCCGCAGCAACGGCTGCCGCCGAACCACCAGAGGATCCTCCGGGTACGCGCTGGGTGTCCCAAGGATTGCTCACCGAGCCAAAATAACTGGTTTCGTTTGACGACCCCATCGCGAACTCGTCCATATTGGTTTTACCTATACAGACCATGCCAGCCGCCGCCATGTTGCTCACTACTGTGGCGTCGTAAGGGGCGACAAAGTTGCTGAGCATTTTCGAACCCGCAGTGGTCAGAACGCCGTTGGTGCAGAAAATATCCTTGTGCGCAAAGGGCAGGCCTAGGGTAGGCCGAGTATCGCCACTGGCTCGCAGCTTATCCGCAGCGGCAGCCTGCTCTAAGGCCGCCTCAGCACTGAGAGTAATAAAACTGTTTAGGTGAGCGTCCTCATTGTGGATACGCGCGATATGATCCTGAGTGAGCTCGACGCTAGAGAAGTCACCCTGAGCTAAGCCTGCGCTCATGGTACGCAAAGTGGAAAATTTCTTCATTGGCGATGACCCTATTCAACAACTCGGGGGACAAGGTAGTACTGGTCTGCAGTTGCCGGCGCATGACGCTGGAAGTGTTTTGGGTCCGGTGACTCGGTGACTACATCACTGCGCAGGCGTGCTGCCGCATCCAGCGGATGGGAGAGTGGCTGCACACCGTCGGTATCTACTGCGCGCATGGCGTCGATCATTGCCATTATCGACCGCAGGTCGGCGGCCACCTCGGCGCTCGCATTATCGCCGAGGGCAAGCCTTGCCAAACCGGCAAGGTGGGCGACATCAATCGAATCTTGCGCTGTTGCCGAAGTTTCTGAAGTTTCTTGAGACATGGGTAATTGAACGCCGGTGCAAAAAAGCTGAGTGTAAACCGGTTAAGCAAGGATTGCTGTTGCTGAGCCAAAAACCTCGAAATTTTCACTGCAATAAGGAAATATGGCCGATCGCTTTTGTCCTATGTTGCGAAAGGTTAGTCGTGCTTTTCCAATGCCATATGCCTATGATTACGCTTTATTTTTCGGAGCCTAGGCGTCGATGTTAAAGAATTTCCGCGGTCTCTTTTCGCGTGACCTGTCAATCGATCTAGGAACGGCAAACACCCTGATCTACATTCGTGAAGAAGGCATCGTTCTAGATGAACCATCTGTGGTTGCTCTGCGTCAGCAGGGCAACCAGCGTAGCGTGGCTGCGGTTGGTTTGGACGCGAAGCGCATGCTTGGTCGAACACCGGGCAACATAACTGCGATTCGGCCGTTAAAAGATGGGGTCATTGCAGATTTTTTGGTGACGGAAAAAATGCTCACCTATTTTATTGCCAAGGTGCATGAAAACTCCTTTATCCGTCCAAGCCCAAGAGTGCTGATTTGTGTGCCCTGTAAATCAACGGAAGTGGAACGGCGCGCCATCCGCGAGAGCGCGCTGTCTGCTGGCGCACGAGATGTGCGATTGGTCGAGGAGCCCATGGCTGCGGCCATCGGCGCGGGTCTGCCAGTACATGAAGCCGTGGGCACCATGGTTGTAGATATTGGCGGTGGCACCACAGAGATTGCCATTATTTCTTTGAATGGCGTGGTTTTTTCTGAGTCGGTGCGCGTGGGTGGTGACCGTTTTGATGAGGCCATTGTGGCCTATGTGCGGCGCACCCAAGGCAGCCTAATTGGTGAAGCAACTGCTGAGCGCATCAAAAAGGAAGTGGGAGCCGCCTACCCGCAAAAAGACATCCGCGAGATCGACGTGCGTGGCCGCAACCTAGCCGAGGGTATCCCTCGCAGCTTTACCCTAGACAGCAACGAAATACTCGAGGCACTGCAAGAGCCGTTGTCAGTCATCGTTCAAGCGGTAAAGGCAGCGCTAGAGCAATGCCCGCCAGAATTGGCCTCGGATATCGCTGAAACCGGCATGGTTCTTACCGGCGGTGGAGCACTGCTTCGCGACTTAGACGTGTTATTGGCGGAAGAAACCGGACTGCCGGTTATTATCGCCGACGACCCACTTACTTGCGTAGCACGCGGTGGCGGTAAGGCTTTGGAACTCATGGATCAAGCGGGCAACGCAGACTTGCTGTCTACGTCCTGAGGCAAGCGTCAACAAGCGCCATAGGTAGGCGTGAGAGCGCTGGTCTTTGCTAGGTTAGTATTCACTAAGGTGGTACTTGCCAGCAAGCCAGTGCTTACAACGTCGACACATCTCACAAGCGCCGGAGGAGAACGATTAAAACGCTTTTCGCCAAACGACCCGGCGCAGGCTATTTTTTAGTCACCCTGCTGGCACTTTCTGTTGCACTGGTTTGGTTCGATAGCGCATCTTTCCAAATAAATAACAAAGGCATAGTCGACCGTGCTGAGCGATCCCAGGGCGGCCTTGTTACCCTGCGCAGTGTCGTTTTAACGCTAGCTCGTCCTATCTACAGTGCGGCCCAAGCTCCCTATGATGCTACCGGCTTAGTCACGGATATCAGCACCGACCGGCAGTCCTTGCTGCAACAACGCGACGCACTCAGTGCGCAATTGCTGCAGCTCAACCAACGGCAACAGCGGCTGCAGTATCTGCAAGCAGAAAACGCGCGCCTGCGGCAGTTGCTGAACTCCAAGGCCCAGTTGCCCAGTCAAGCGACCATTGCCGAAATAATCGGTGTGCCGCCAGACCCACTGCGGGCCGCAGTCATCCTCGACAAAGGCAGTGACGATGGGGTGGTCGTGGGGGATGCTGTCGTTGATGCGAAAGGATTGTTTGGTCAGGTTGTCACTGTCTCGCAAGATACCAGTTGGGTAGTACTGATAACCGACCGCGATCACGCAATTCCAGCGCGCAACAACCGCACCGGGGTGCGCATGATAGTGGGTGGCACAGGTGCCTACGACAATTTGGTGCTGGAGGATTTGCCTGCGTCAACGGATCTTTTGGAAGGCGACTTAATCGAAACCTCCGGCCTTGGCGGCAGGTTTCCGGTTGGCTATCCCATTGGTAGGGTGAATTTAGTTGAAAGAACGCAAGACTCTCCCTACCTGCAAGCCACCCTAGTTCCAACTGCGGCCTTGCTCAAGGTCGGTCATGTACTCATCATCGCGCCACCAAAGACCGATGTTGTGTCGCCTGCAGAAGCTGTAGAGGATGAGTCAGTCGAGGATAACTCGTAGGATGCGCGCTCCCGGTCTTTTCATGACTGTCGTTATCTTTCTGAGTTTGGTGCTCAGCGTATTCCACTTACCGGAAGACTGGCCGAGTTGGTTAGCATTTTGGCGGCCCCAGTGGATGGTGCTGGCGCTGATATTATGGGTACAACGGGTACCCCAGTACCGTGGCGCTCTGTTTCAACTGCTGTTTATGAAGAATGCCACCGACGATGGCACGACAACACGCCGGGTCTTGATATACGTGTGGTTGCTCGGCCTTTATGCAGACACTCTAATGGGCGAACCCTTTGGCCTCAACGGCGCAATTTTTGCGACGGTAACTTTTTATCTACTGCGCTTTCATGATCGTTTACAGCTGCAAACCCTGTTTCAACAAATGGTCATGATTTTCATGATGATCTTTCTTACCGAGATCTTGCGCGCCTTCGTACTCAAGACGGTGACCAACCAACCTTGGGATCTTCAGCCGCTGACTTTGGCGGCAAGCAGCATGCTGTTATGGCCGATCTTTAACTGGCTTGCGCAGCGCTTCATTGGTCCGTCGCGGCGAACTTGAGCATGACAGCAAAACCTCGTCTAATGTTGGCTTCACAGTCGCCACGTCGATTCGACCTGTTGCGACAAATGGGCATGACCTTCGAGGTGGAGCCGGCGGATATCGATGAAACACCGCGTGGCGGCGAAGATGCTGGGAGCTATGTCTTGCGCTTGGCGCAAACGAAGGCGCGGGCCCAGTGGCGGTCGGGCTACGTGAACCTTGGTGCTGACACCATTGTCGTTTTGGATGGCGCGTTGCTAGGCAAGCCGCAGAATGAGCAGCACTGTGTCGATATGTTGTTAGACCTATCCGACCGTACGCATCAGGTAGCCACGGGCGTTGCCTTGTTCGATGGCGAGAATACTTGGAGCGAAGTAGTGATCAGTAGCGTGACGTTTCGTGGCATCAGCGAGAGCGAAGCCCGTGCCTACTGGGATAGCGGCGAGCCTCAGGACAAGGCTGGAGCCTATGCTTTGCAGGGTCTAGGCGGAGTATTTGTCTTACGTATTGCGGGCAGCCACAGCGGCATTATGGGCCTACCGATGACCGAGACCGAACAACTGCTGCGAGCTGCGGGCATTCAGACTTGGTCGGAGCCTGGGCGTGGCTGAAGAACTGTTGATTGATGTTTCGGATTTCGAGTCCCGGGTTGCCTTGGTACAGGACGGCGCGGTGCAAGAAGTCCACTTGGCGCGCTCGGCAGGCTATAGCGCAACCGGCAACATTTACTTGGGCAAGGTTGTCAGAATTATGCCCGGCATGCAGGCGGCGTTTGTTGAGATCGGGCTGGAGCGACCAGGTTTTCTACACGCCGCCGACATTGAGCAACCGTTAGTGATAACCGGCAACAGCGGCGCCGAAACGACACCTGCAATTCGCGACCTGCTGCACGACGGCCAAGAGCTTTTAGTGCAAGTAGAGCGCGATCCAATAGGCGCCAAGGGTGCGCGCCTGTCGACGCATTTGACTTTGGCGTCGAAATTTTTAGTGCTGCTGCCGAAGACGGAACAGGTGCGGTTGTCCCAACGTATCAGCGATGCGGCAGAGCGCGAGCGATTGTTTAAAATACTCGGCCCATTGGCCGATCAGCATGCCGTAGGCCTGATAGGACGAACACTGAGCGAGGGTGCGGAGCGCTCAGATCTAGCTGCAGACTGCGAGCACTTGTTGCAGCTGTGGCAGCGCGTTGAGAGGGCTATGACAGGGGCAAAAGCCCCGTTGCAGGTGTTTCAGGAATTACCCATTCAAACCCGTCTAGTGCGAGATCTTGCTGGCGCTCAGACGGCAGGTATACTTGTAAACGATCCGAATATTTATCAGCGCCTTCGCGCCTATCTTGATGTAAGCGCCCCTTACTATGTCGATAAGCTGCGCCTAGACGATGGCGCGAAAGCGTTATTCGAGCGCCACAATATTGAACAGGAAATCTTGTCCGCCATGGATCCTCATGTTCGCCTACGCAGTGGCGGCACGTTGGTCATTGAGCAGACCGAAGCAATGATTAGTATCGACGTCAATACGGCTGGATTTTTGGGCAGCAAGAACCCGGCTGAGACCGCGCTGCAGACCAATTTAGAAGCCGCTGCAGCCATTCCCCGACAGCTACGTCTGCGTAATTTGGGCGGCATCATCGTTATCGACTTCATTGATATGACCGATTCAGCCCATCAACAGACAGTGCTGGCTAAACTCATTGAAACATTGTCTAACGACCCTGCGAAAACTCGGGTCGAGGGTTTTTCGTTTTTGGGCTTGGTGCAGCTCAGCCGCAAAAGAACGCGCCAGAGTCTGGCGCAAATTATGTGTGAGCCCTGCGAGCACTGTAATGGCGCAGGCATTGTGAAAACTGCTGAATCCACCTGCATGGAGATTTTTCGTGCGATTTCCGCAGAGACGGCGGCTACTGCACATCCGCAAGGAGTGGCGCGAGGATACTATGCTCTTACCGCTTCTGCAGAGGTAGTGGATCGCATGCTCGACGAAGAAGCCCAGCTGTACCAAACCCTGACTAGCACCCTGAGTCACGAAGTGCGATTGCAAGTCGATACAGCCTATCGTTCAGATCAATTTGATCTGGCATTTGTGGCCCAGCGTTCGTAATGAGAGTGCCACCTTGACTACACCTGAGCAAGGCTCGGAGCAGCTCCAGCAAACGACCCGACTTGGTGGCAGCAGGCTATTCCATGCGTTGGCGATATTCTTCACGGCGATATTGGTGTTAGTGGCCATTGTGCAAGTCATTGGTCGGTTGAGCCTAGCTTTTGCAGATCGCATAGCACCGAGCATCAATGAGCGGCTAGAACCTTACGACAGTCAGATCAGCGGCGTTGCTGGGGATTGGCGGGGTTTCAATCCAGTGCTGCGTGCGGAACAAATCGTTTTCCCCGCCGGACATCTGAGCAATGTCTATTTAGAAGTGGATTTTTTGCAGACCATTGCTAACGGCTCTTTAGTGTTCAGACGCCTTTATAGCGAGGACGGCGCAATAGCCCTTGTGCATACCCCGGCGGGCTGGCAGTTAAAAAACCGCCTAGATCAGAGCCTAGATATCGACTTCTTGCGTCTCTTTGAGCTGAGTGAATTTATTGATGCATCAGTGCAACTATTAGCTGAGCGTGACGGCTTGGAGGTCGCCTATGGGGTCAAACTTAGCCTCAGCAATGTTGCACAGAACCTGCAAGGCAGCCTCACAGTAGTTAGCCCTGCTGCGGAGGAGACGCCCAACCAGCTCAGCGTGGATTTTTATCGATCAGAATCGCCGCAACAAACTGAAGGGCAGCGGATCAACGCAATTCAGGCTAGCGGTGCGTTGACTCTGCCGCCGGCGCTTTTGGGCGGTACCGGCCTGACGCTGACTGTGCCTCTGGGGCAATGGCAGGCTTCACCAGCCTCTAGCAATTCGGCATCTGTGGGGAGCTCTGGTGTGGGCGGATTGAAGGTTGCGCTGCAAGTTACGCAGGCGTCTTGGGTGCGTGATGAGCAGATGCCCAGGGTCGATGCAGAAGTGTTTCTCTGGCAAGACCCAGACCCAGAGCGAGTGTTGGCGCGTATAGATACCCGACTGATGGCGGCTGACAACCCCAGCCTGCAACTGCCGCCGCTATTTGCCGAACTCAACCTTGGACGACTAACTCAAAAGAGCTCGGTGGAACAACTGCTAGTGCAACAAGCTCCGATCTTGCGGGTAAGGGTCGAGGAATTAGAGCTTGGCGCACTGACAGATTTTGCTAACCAGACCTTTAATACCGACGCGGAAATCGCTCAGTGGATCCGCGGATTCGACACCCGAGCGGATGTGCGTGAGATGGTTGCGCAGGTTTCTGCAGCAAACGGGCTCAGTTTTTGGGCGCAAACCGAGGCGGTCAATATGGCTGCGTATCGTGGCTCGCCAAAGTTAGTCGACGGTAGCGCGGAGGTTTTCGGCGACATGGGGCACCTTGGCATCACGGTTGCCGATAACAATCTAACCATGCAATTTCCCGAGCTTTTCACAGCAGCTTGGCCGCTGCGTGAGGTGAAGGGAGAGTTAATGCTGCTGTTTCGACCGGGTTACGCGTCCGTCCGCGGGGTCAATATTGAGGCGCGTTCGGGACAGACACGACTGCGGGGAAGTTTTGCGACGAGTCGTCCCGAGGCGCGCCCGGAGCAACGGTTAACGCTGGCACTTCAAGCCGATGTCATCAGCGCACCCAACGCGCGGCCGTTTATTCCCTACAAGTTAAGCGATGGTCTGCGTCAATGGCTATTGCAGGCACCGCTAGCCGGCGACTTCAGTAGCGTGCGTTTAGCACAGCATGGTCAGATCCATGTCCTGGGTGGTGATACCACCCGCCGCAGGTTCGAATTGATGGCGGATTTTGAGTCGGCCCAAGTGCGCTACGATCCTACTTGGCCAACCCTTGATCGCGCCAGTGGCTCTGTTCATGTTGCAGGACGACACACCTATGCGGTACTTGATGAGGGCCTAACCTCTGGCTTTGATTTGGCTGGTGCGAATTTGCATGTCGATGCGAATGCACAAATGTTGTCCCTAAAGCTGCAGAAATCGGCGCCCGGCGCTTCCGCGCTGGGTCTGGTGCTTGGCTCGCCGCTGCATCGGTCACTAAGTTTTGTTACCCCAGAATGGCAGGCCCAAGGGGATATTGCCTTTAACGCTTCTATTGCCGTGCCCCTAGGAGAGCTGGGTCAGAGCCAATCCGAGCTCCAGGTGGAGATTGATACCAGTTTTGAAGAATTGCATCTGAGCATGCCGAATTACCGACTGCATTGGGAGGGTCTGTCTGGCCAGCAGCGATTTTCGCTGCCACATAACCTAGAGGGCCAACTTGGTGGTAGGCTTTTCGATCAGCCCGTGGCGGTAGCGGTTACACATGATGCGCGCCATTTGCGCTTTCAGGTTGACGGTAGCATTGCAGCTAAAGACATATTCCCGCTGGCGCAAATCGCACTCATTGATGTGCTTAGCGGATACACCGATTTTACCGCCAACCTGCAGCTGACGATGGATAACTCTGCGGTTCCACAGTTAAATGTTGCCAGTGGCTTGGTAGGCATGAGCGTGGAGCTACCCGCCCAATTTGGTAAGGCGCCAGATGTATTGGTCGACAGCAACTTAGAGGTGCTGTTTGCAGAAGATCACCAGCGCATCAGTTGGCAATATCAGGGCAGTGATGGCTGGTTTGTGCTGCCCGATGAAGGTTCATTGCGAGTGGCCCAAGGCGCTGTGGCGATAAACGACCAGCCCTTGGTGCCGGAAGTAGGTTTCAATGGCCTAGTGGTGAGCGGATATCTGCAGCAAGCGGATTTGGCTGACTGGGTCAGTGATGCTGGAGATGTAGCGATCAGTCTACCCATGGATTGGCAAATCCGCGGCCTGCAAATTGACGACTTTGTTGTCAAGGGCTTGCACTTCGCTGACTTGCAGCTTGACGGCCAGAGCAACTCCGATGGGGTAATTTTTCAACTTCGCAGCCCTGATGTAGTTGGCAGTATTGACCTGTCTGATGACAGCCAACTCGGCATTGATTTGCTCAGCCTGAGGCTGCCAGTGTCCACGGCAGATGAGGAGGAAAACGCTACCGCCGTTGACCCCATAGATATCAGTGTTGGTCGGGCGCTACCGGCGGCTAAAGTATTTCTTAACGAATTGTTTATCGGCGACGAGCCGTTTGGGCGTTGGAAGTTCATAATGACACCGGAGCAAGCGGGCGTGCGTTTTGATATCGACGACGTGCTGGTCAATGGTGTATCGATCCAAGACAGCGCTGTGTTCTGGGACCTGCAGCAAAATCGCAGTGCATTTTCTGGCACCGCGAGGACCGATGATTTGGCAACAACTCTGCCTTTATGGGGTTATGCGGCGGCAATGATGTCGGAAACAGCACAGGCAACCGGCAATCTGAGCTGGGCCGGCTCGCCGGGTAATATCGACATCATCGACAGCGAGGGCGAACTTTCACTGGCAGCTACCGAAGGTCGTTTCCTAGACATCGATAGTGCGCAAGGGGGTCTGCGTGCGGTGAGTCTGCTCAACATTACGGCGTTAGCGAAACGGATCAGCCTGGATTTTTCGGATGTGGTCGGCGGCGGTATCAGTTTTGAAAAGGTCCGTGGTGATGTGCAAATTGAGGATCAAACACTGAGCTTTACCAGGAACCTAATCATTAAAAGCACGTCCTCACGATTTGAGTTAGGCGGCTTGGTAGATCTGCGCTCCGGCGAGCTCGACGCGCAAATGATTGTCACACTACCAGTCAGTGACAGTTTGCCTTGGTACGCCGCATACTTGGCCTTTGTGAATCCACTGGCGGGGCTAGGGGTGGCGGTGGGCGAGCGCGTTTTCCGTAAGCCCATAGAGCGCATGAGTTCTGCGAAGTTCGAAGTCTCAGGTGCCCTCGATGACCCTGAAGTGGTTTTTAGCGAGCTGTTCAACAAAGATATCGAAGAAACAGATTCGGTTGGTGAGCGCTTGTCGCCAGACCTGCTAGAAGCACCGGCCAGCGAAACTGAAGATGGGGCGGGCGGGCCTTGAAGTTTCGGGCAGGTTCTAAAGGTTTTGGGGTCAGGCGAATTACAATAATGATGCTAGGGTTTGATGAAGATGAATGATGTAGTTGCAACCGTCGAACAACAATTGCTGCAAGCCAGGGGGCTGGGTTTAGGCGATATCGAGCAAGGCATAGGTATGTTGCTTGGCCGCGAAATCGATTACGGCGAAGTGTTCATACAAAGCACGCGAGGGGAATCCTTTGGCTTAGAGGATGGCATCGTTAAAGACGGCTCCTTTGGGGTCGAGGCTGGTATCGGCGTGCGCGCTTTAGCTGGAGAGAAAACTGGCTTCGCCTACAGCGAAGACATACGTTTAGACGGCCTGCGAGAAGCCGCCAAGGCCGCCCAGTCTATTGCCAAGGCAGGCCCGGCGCGTGGGTTGCCGGGCTATAAGGCCAGTGAGTACCCGGCGCTTTATGCCGAGGCTGACCCCATTAGCAGCCTTAGCGCCGAGGACAAGGTGAGCCTACTGCAGCGCATCGACCGCGTGGCGCGAGCCCAAGACCCGAAAGTAAAAGAGGTCAACGTACGCATCTCTGGCAACCACGAAAGCATGTTAGTGATGGCTAGCGATGGGACATTGGCAGCGGATATCCGTCCGCTAGTGCGATTTGATGTTTCTGTCATTGTTGAACATAACGGTCGCCGCGAACGTGGTAACGCCGGTGGCGGCGGTCGCAGAAGTTTGGAATCGCTGACCGAGGGCGAGTGGACAGAAAATTTGGCTAAGGAA
>MDSV01134441.1_pt1 | contig 10694 bp, 9 predicted proteins | sample 810851 | NCBI WGS metagenome assembly MDSV01 (sample SAMN05326640, study PRJNA326480) | marine metagenome | isolation source: seawater | place: Atlantic Ocean: North East | collected 2012 | reverse complement strand
TTAAAAATTTTATAGGACCGTTCAAACCATTCGCTAGAATTATAGTTATAACCTAAAATCTTTGCATATTTTTTAGCTTCGTCTTCTACACCTAAATAATAATAAATTTCTACTAATCTGTGCAGGGCCTCTTCTATGAACACAGTTTTTTCATATTTTTCTAAAATATTTTTTAACCTATTAATTGCTGCGGTCCATTTTTGTGTGGAAATATAAAACTTAGCTATATACATTTCTTTTGCTGCAAGTTGATTTTGGATCAAGTCTTTCTTAAATTTTAAATCTATAGCATAATCAGAGTCAGGGAAATTTTCTAAAAAAAAATTTATTTTTTTATCAGCTTCTAATAAAGGTTTAAGATCTTTTTTTTCATCAGAAATTTGTTCATAATTTATAATCGCAATTAGATAATGCGCATATATTACATTTGCATCTCCTGGATATTTTTTTAAATAATTTTCTAAGTTTACTAAAGCCTTGTCATAAAAGTTTATTCCATAAAGTGAATAACTACACATGATCGACGCTTTTGCTGCAAATTCTACAATTTCAAAATTTAATTCAGCTTCTTTAAACTTTTTTTCTGCAAAGAAATAGTCTCCTTTCTCAAACAGAGAAATTCCTTCTTTATACACATCATAAGGATTAATTTGATTTGAAGCTTGGTAGTCATCGACCTTATTTTTTGAACAAGCGATTAAAAAAAAAATTAATATAAAATTTAAAATAAAACTACGATGCATCTTAAATACATATCAAATAAACTATATTAGGTAAAATTTTGTTTTATTAAAAGCTTGCGGAAACTGTTTTTTTTAACGATTCTTCTGCTTGATTTTTTTTTTCTATTGTATTTTTATTTTCTAAAGACCAATTAGATTTATCTGAGAAAAATTTGACAAGCAATTTATTTGTCAATGCATGGCCTCCTTGTGAAGTTTTGACGTGTCCAAATATTCTATTTCCTGACAACATTAAATCGCCAAGACAGTCTAAAATTTTATGATTAACGAATTCATGTCTATTTCTTAAACCGTCGTCATTTAATATTTCATTTCCACTAACAACAATTGCATTTTCAAGCGATCCTCCTTTTGCCAATCCCTGACTTTTTATAAAATCAATATCTTCATATAGGCAAAATGTTCTTGAGTTGTAGATATTAGATAGATCTCCGTTGCTAAATTTAAATTCTTTTCTTCTAGTTCTAATTAGGGGATTTGTATAAACAATTTCAAAATCTATTATTAAATCATTTTCCAATGGTTCAATTGACATAAATTTTTTTCCGTCTTGTATTTCAACTTTCTTTAATACCTTTATAAACTTTCTTAATTCCTTTTGTTCTCTAATTCCTGCAGATCTTATTGCATCTACAAATTCACTTGCTGACCCATCTAATATTGGCACTTCAGATGAATCAATTTCTACTAAAGCATTATCTATTCCTTCACCGTAAAAAGCTGCCATCAGATGTTCAACAGTTGATAAAGTAATTCCATTTTTATTTTGAATCTTAGTGCATAATATTGGTTCAACAACATTTTGATAGTTAGCTTCAATTAAGTTATCTTTAGAAATGTCTGTTCTACAAAATTTTATACCAAAATCTTCGCTTGCTGGTTTTACAATAAGATTGGCATTCAAGCCATTGTGTAAACCTACCCCGTAAAGCTTAATAGTATTGTTGATAGTTTTTTGGTTAGTTGTAGACATAAGAATTTATATACATAATAGAATTGACCAAATTAAAACAAAAAATGTTTCCAAAAATAACAATATACTAACCAAAAAAGGACTTAAAAATCCTTGTTATTAGAGAGTTTTTAGTTTGCGTAACAGGTATAGCTTCTTTTTTCCAACCATAGATTGATAAATTTGCAGCAGTTGTAAAAGATGAGTCAATGTCAAAGTTGTTAACAAAATTTATATCAAGAGAGTTATAATTGGAAAGACATTCTTGAAAAATCTTTTTAAAACTATTCAAAATTAGCTCATCCTCAATTGTGATATAAATTTTAAAGTTATTAAATTTAAAAGATTCAATATTGATATTTTTGTTAAATATCAAACTTGTTACTTCTTTTATTCTTGCGCTTGCTACATCTAAAATAAGTTTTTTTCTTATTTTTCTATAATTCCCTTTACTGAAATATTTTTCTTCTATCAATTCATTATTATCTAAATTATTCGATTGATAAAAATCATTTGATAGAATGGTTTTAATAATTTCATCTTTTAAAGAACAAATCTTAATAATATCTCTTAAAATAATATTAGTTCCAAATTTAAAATTTTCAGAATATTTAAACGAAGATTTGTTGAAAAAACTTATGTTCGAACTATCTTTATTTAATTTTATTCTAAAAAAAGTATCAACGTCCTTATTTTCACTTATTAATTGTGCACCATCATTAAAGCTTTTCAATAATATTTTTTTTATAAATAAATTATTTTTATTAAATACTTGTTTAATATCTTTCAAATCACTATTTTTAATCAAAAAAAATGTTAATTCATGAGAATAAAAATCTCCAAATAAGCCTATCGGTAGATTTTCAACATATACACCATCTAGTATACTTTTTGAGTTAAAAATATGCAAAATTGTTTTCTGTGTCTCATTTTCTCCAATTTTTAATTTTAGAGAATTTAAAATATAAGAAATGTTTTCTTTTAAGACTTGTGATCCACTTAACTTTTTAAAACCTGAAATATTTATACAAGAACAGTCAAAAAGATCTAAAATTAATGTAATTTCTTTGAAAATAAAATTTTGTTTTTTTTCAATTTTTTCTACATTATTTTTAACAAATTTGCTTAGTTGTTCAGTATCAATAAATTTTACTTCAATTCCTTCACTGGGTAGTTTAATCTTTTCAATAATTTTAAATTTTTGATTATCATCAATAATTCCAACTACAAAAATCATCATTAAAGCATTAATTTCTACAAATAAAATTGGAGTATTGTTTGGCATATGATTATTTTAGAATAAGTTGATCTTTAATTCTATAATCAAATATTTTATGATTATTTAAATTATTTTTTTCACTTAAATCTAAGAAATGCTTTAAACTAGAAAGAAAATCTTGAATTGGTAGTTTAATAATTTGATTATTTTCTGTAATTAAATCCCATCTGCCAGACTCAAAAAAGTAAAAAGTTTTAACCATTGATAATGGAAATTTTATAGTTTGTAGATCTTTATATAAAGAATAAAAATCATTTTTATTTCCAAAAACAGTCGGTAGTTTGTTATAAATTTTTACATCTTTGTAATCTATTAGACTGCCTTTATCAGAAATATAATATTTCCTCTTTTTATATTGTAAAATTGCTATAGGCATCTTTTCGACTATTGTAAGCTTTAAAATGTTTGGATAAATTTTTTTTATACTAAAACTTTCAATAAAACTTGATTTTTTAAGTTTCTTTTCAATGTCTTTCATATTAAGTGAAAACAGATTTTCTTTATACAAAAAAGATAAATCCTTTTTTATTTCGTTTTTCTTTAGAATTGAATTATTTTCTATGTAAATCTTTTTAATATTGAAATTGGAACCTAATAAAAAATCTAATTTTGGTGAATAAGTTGTTAATAGAATAAATAGTATAATCAGTCCAAAGATTGATTTTTTCATCTATTAATACTGGCATTCAGTAATATCTTTTCAACTAAATTTTCAAAAGATATTCCTTTATAATGCGCTATTTCAGGAACTAGAGATAAATTGGTCATTCCTGGTTGTGTATTAATTTCTAAAAGATAAAATTTATTCTTGAAAAATTTAAAATCTGATCTGGTCACGCCTTTACAAGACAATGCTTTATGAGCTTTTTTTGCTATTTTAAGAACTTTTTTATAATCACTTTTTTTTATATTAGCAGGCATAATGTGTCTAGTTTTTGCTGATTTGTTATACTTGGCTTTATAATCGTAAAATTGTCTTCTAGGCTTAAGTTCAATCGCGCCTAGTGAAAAACCATTAATTACAGCAACTTGAATTTCTTGCCCGCCTATAAAAGGTTCAAAAATTAATTCTGGATATTTTTTAAAAAGAGATTTTGCAGATTTATTAAGGTCATAAATATTTTTACAAATTTTAACCCCAATGCTAGAGCCTTCATTGATAGGCTTAACAACAATAGGAAAATTTATTTTAATTTTTTTTAGTAACTTCTTAAGCTTTATCATCTTGTAATCTTTTTTTTCAAATAAAAAATGTTTAGGGGATTTAATATTATTTTTTTTAAATATCTCTTTTGAAATTACTTTATTCATGCAATTATATGAACTTATTACACCAGAATGTGTATAAGGGATTTTTAGATATTCAAAATAACTTTGAGCAATACCATCCTCGCCATCTTTTCCATGTAAGGCGTTAAAAATTATATCCGTCTTATTTTTATCAATTAAATTAAATGGTTTTTTTTTAGGATCAAAAATTGAAACTTTATAGCCTTTTTTCTTTAATGCCTTTACGCATGCTCTCCCGCTGTCTAAACTTACTTCTCTTTCGCCAGAAGTGCCTCCGAGAACAACTAAAACTTTTTTATTTTTCATCGCCTATAATTTTAATCTCTAGATCTAAATTTACACCAGTTTTCGATTTTACTTCTTTTCTTACTTTATTTATCAGTTCTTCAATTTCTGATGTTTTGGCTTTTCCATCATTAACGAAAAAATTACAATGTTTTTCTGAAATTTTGGCATCTCCAACAAAAAATTTATCACATCCTGACTCTTTGATTAGTTGCCACGCATGTTTGCTATTAGTATTTTTAAATGTGCTACCACCAGTTTTAATTTGACTTGGTTGAGAAATTTTTTTTCTTTGGATTAACTCTTCCTGCTTTTTTGTAATAAGTTGTTTTGAAGAGGCAACTCCCTTTAAAATAACAGATAAAATAATAAAATTTTTAGGGAGATCTGATCCTCTATAAAAAAATTTAATTTTACCATTTGTTATTTCTTTTTCATCACCTTTGTCATCAACTACTTTTATAGATAGCAAAACTTTTGAAATATCAGAGCCATAACAACCACTATTCATTATTACTGCTCCACCTATTGAACCAGGTATGCAAGATAAAAATTCCAAACCGCCAATTTCATTGTCTTTTGCAAAATCAGCGATCTTTCTATCTAATGTTGCTGCACCAACCTCAATTATATCCCTTTTCAATAATTTCATTTCTGAAAACTTAGAGCTTAGTTTGATTACCACTCCTTTAACACCTGAGTCTCTTATTAAGGTATTTGATCCTGCTCCTAAGATATGAAGTTTGTAATTTTTATCCTTTATTTCATTTAAAAAATTTATTAATTCCACTTTATTCTTAGGTCTAAAAAAAATATCCGCTGGACCACCAAGATTAAACCAACTATATTTTGATAAAATTTCATTTTTTATTAAACTTTTTCCAAATTTTTTTTGTAAAAGATCTGTGTTTATATTCATAAGCTAAACTTTAATTCTCTCATCCATTGTGAAATGACCCCCGCACCCATACCAATTATAACCTCATTGCTAATTAGATTTTTTTTAAAATATCTTATCAAATCTTTTTTATCTCTAACAATTACAACTTGAGTTTTTGATTTTTTAGATATTAATTGAGCAAAATTTAAAAAATTAAATTTATGATCTTTCTTTTCTCCAGCAGCATATATGGGGCAAATTAATACAAGATCAGAATTAACAAATGATTTAGAAAATGCTAATTTTAATGATTTAACTCTTGAATATCTATGGGGTTCAAAAACAGTAATGATCTTTCTATTAGTATAAACTTTATTAACTCCATCAAGAATAGAAGAGATTTCAGTAGGGTGATGTGCATAATCATCAAAAAATTCGTTATCATTTTTTGTAAATATTTTGGTCATCCGTCTTTGAACTCCAGAAAAATTTTTTAGTGCTCTTTTAATTATATCAATTCTTACCCCTAAGTTTATACAAACTGCTATTGCTGCAGTTGCATTAAGAACATTATGTTTGCCAATTAACTTTAAATTTATATTTTTAATGGATATTTTTTTATTATTTAAGTTTTTATATTGTAAATCAAACAACGTAAAATTTATATGGTATTTTGCGTTGCTAATTTTATAATTAGCTTTTTTATCAAATCCATATGTTAAAATATTCTTATTTTTAATTTTATTTAAGATTTTTTTTACATTTTTATTGTCTATACAAATTAAAGATTTTCCTATTGGAGGGGTTTTATTTATAAATTGAATAAAAGCATTTTCTAAATTTTTATAATTTCTATAAAAATCTATATGCTCATAATCTATATTAGTTACTATTGAGTAATTAATTGGTAATTTTAAAAAACTTCCATCAGACTCGTCGGCTTCGAGTATTGCCCAATCGCCTTTACCTAATTTAGCATTACTTTTAAAAGAATTAATTACTCCTCCGTTAATAATAGTTGGATCTAATTTTTGATCGGATAAAATTTTTGCAATTAAAGAGGTTGTTGTAGTTTTTCCATGAGATCCGGTGACTATGATATTCTTTTTTAGTGATACTACGTCTGCCAAAACATCTGCCCTAGAATAAATTGGAATTTTTTTTTTTTTAGCCTCTCTAATTTCTAAATTATTGTTTTGTATTGCAGAAGATTTTACAATAATTGTTGCGTTTTTAATATTTTTTCTTGAGTGTCCTATAAAAACTTTTATATTTGCCCGTTTACAATTTATCGTAGATTTATTTTTATTTTGATCGCTACCTTGAATATTAAAACCCATAGTTTTCATAACTTGGGCTAAACCACTCATACCAATTCCACCAATCCCAATAAAGTGGATAATTTCTTTTTGACCTATTCTAATGTTTTTCATCACTAATTATTTCTCTAATTTCTTTATCAATGTTTTCATAAACAAATTTGTCAGAATATTGTTTTTGTTTCATTTTAATTTTTTCCAATAAAGACCTATCTTCATGAATATTTTTGATCAATTTAAATAGTTTTTTATTTAAATCTTTTTCTTCAATTAAATAGCTATACTTATTTTTTTCGTAATAAATAGCATTTTTTAATTGATGATTCTCCGCGGACGTTGGCAAAGGCACAGAAATAAAGGGTATTCTTGAATTAATTAACTCAGCCAACATTGAGGATCCTGAACGTGTTATTGCTAAATCAATTTTTGAAAAATATTTAATAATGTTGTTACTAAAATTAAAAATTTCATTATCAATTTTTAACTCACGATAGAAAGATGTTAAAAATTCATTTTGTTCCGGTAAACATTGTTGATAAATTTTTAATGGTATATTTACATTATTACAGTCTTGAAAAATTTTTGGAAGAGTTTCTGCAAAAATCTTGGCAGCTTGGCTTCCTCCTAAAATTAATAATTTTAATTTTCGATCCTTTTGACTAATATTTGATTCAATTTGAAAATTAAGAATTTCCTTTCGAATAATATTACCGATAGCACATATCTTATCTTCATATTTTTTTGAAATCCCTTCTAGTGCAATATGAGATACAAAAATTTTTTTAGCAAAAGGCAAAAGATACTTATTAGCTTTACCGATGTGTAAATTATTCTCGTATATTATGAATGGTATTCCAATTATTTTTGCAGCTATGCAAATTGGAAAAGACGAATATCCGCCCATGCCAAAAATTAGATTAGGTTTATTTTTTCTTAAATAAATAAAAGATTTAATAATAGAGGTTAAAATTACTAAGGAAGAAAATAGTAGTTGAAATATGTTTTTTTTAAATATTGTTGCTGAGTCAATTTTAGTAATTTTTATATCATTGAAATCTTTCAAATATTTTAACCCTCTTTTATCAGAAACTATTTCAACACTAATTTTTTTATTAAGATAGTGTCTAGCTAAACTATAAGCGGGAAAAATATGGCCCCCTGTTCCACCTGTTGCAATTATAATTTTGTTTAATCTATTATTCATCTAGGTCTAGTTTTATTTTTGTATAGTTTAAAATTACTCCTGCCAGGATTGCGTTGCCAATAAGTGAAGATCCTCCATAACTTAAAAAAGGCAATGTCATACCGGTTGTAGGTAGTAAACTAGTATTTACACCCACGTGAATAAATGTTTGAAAAATTAGAAGCGAAACAAGTCCACATAATGAAATTTTTAATAGTTCGTCTTCAAGAGAAACACAACTTTTAATAATTCGGAAAGCGATATATAAAAAAATAGCTACAATAAGAATTGAAACAATTGATCCATATTCTTCAGATATGATTGCGATAATGTAATCTGTATGAGCTTCTGGAACACTATCTTTTAAAATTCCTTCGCCCATTCCTTGTCCTTTAAGACCCCCTTGTTTGATTGCATCTAATGCTTTTGATGATTGAAAGTTATCTCCTTTGCTAGGATCAAAGAATGTAATTAACCGATTAATTATATAACCAAATTTTTCCGGCAAAATTAAAAGAAGGCCCGTTATTATTAGTACAAAAAAAATAATAAAGCTAAAGATAAATGTTATACTGAGACCAGACACAAATACTGTAGCAATCCAACTACCTATTAATAGAATAGATTGACCAAGGTCTGGTTGTTCAATTAATAGGATAATAACTGAAGCTAATAACAAAAAACTAACAAGATATTTAATTTGAGAATTTTCAAATCTTTCTAATGTTAATATTTTAACAGTTACCAAAATAAAAAAAGGTTTTAACAATTCTATAGGCTGTAACCTAAAAAAATACAAATTTAACCATCTTTTTGCTCCTTTAACCTCTATTCCTATAATAGGAACCAATATTAATAAGATAAAAAAGCAAATGAATAATGGAATAATTATCTTCTTTAACAGTGATGTTTCAATTGCAGAAATTACAAACATTATCAATAAAGATAATGTAGTAAAAATCAAATGTTTTGAAAAAAAGAAATAATAAGCTTTATTTAATCTTTCTCCTGCTAATGATGAGGTTGATGAAAATGAGAAAAAAAGACCTAAAAAAAATAATAGAAAAAAACCAAAAAGAATATTTTTATCAATATTTCTCCAATAATTGTTAAATTCAAACTTAAATAAATTTTTTAGCATATAACCTGCTCAATTTCTTAAATTCATTACCTCTAATTTCAAAATTTTTGTACTGATCATAAGAAGCGCTAGCTGGACTTAATAAAACTGAAATTTTTTCTTTTCCTTTTATTTTTTTTATATCTTTAAAAATAGTAGTAATAGCTTTTCCTAAGCTTTTACATAGTTTGAGTTCGATTTTTCCCTTTAATTGTTTTTGAAAAAATTTCATATGTTTCCCAATGATATAGGTTTTGGCTATGTTATTTTTTAGATTACCAAGTGCAAGCCTATCTCCTTTTTTCGGAAGCCCTCCAGTAATCCAAAAAATATTTTTTCTATCTTTTAAAGCAAACTTAGTAGAGTCAAAACTTGTTGCCTTAGAATCATTAATAAAAACTAAATTTTTTTTCTTGTAAAAAATCTCTTGTCTATGAGGCAATCCTTTAAACGATGTAAATGACTTTATTAAAGATTTTTCTTTTATATTATATATTTTAGATAAAGCATAAACAAAGCTCATATTTTCATCGTTAACATTTAACTTTAAATAATTATTTTTAATCTTATTTTTAATTTTTAGATATTTTTTGAGACTTACAATCTTTAATTTACTTTTATATTTTGCTTTAATAAAATCCTTAATAAGTAATTTATTATTCAAAAATGCAAGATCATTATTATTTTGATTAGAAAAAACTTTTAACTTTGAATTTAAATAATTTTTAAAAGATCCATGCCAATCTAAATGATCTTTATTAATATTTAAAATGACTGCCTGATTTGGTTCAATAAATTTTGAGTGAGCCAATTGAAAAGAGGACGCTTCGATTATCAGCAAAGGGTTATCTTTTAAGTTTAAATCTAAAACTGGCTTGCCTATATTACCGCCAAGCCTAACGTTTATATTATTTTTTCTTAAAGCATGCTCAAGAATTTTGCATGTCGAAGATTTTCCATTTGTCCCTGTAATAATTATAGTCTTAATTTTAGGATTACAAAGATAAAAAAGATCAAGATCTGTAATTATCTTTTTTTTGTTTTTAACAAGTTTTTTTTTTAGCTTAGCTTTGTATAAATTTATGCCTGGGCTAAGAATGATGTAATCTGAAGAATCTAAATATTGTGCGAAATTTTTTTCTCCTTTATCTTTACTAAACTTAAACCCATGATTAGATCTTAATGTTTTGTTATCGTCCCAAGTATAATAATTGGTAAATTTTTTTCGATTAAAATAATTTACAACTGATATTCCTGTTTTTCCAAGGCCGTATACACAAAAAGTCATTTCATCGTTATCTAAAATTAGTGATGAATTTTCCATAAATTATCTTAATTTTAGTGTAGCTAATCCAACTAAAGCTAAAATTATTGCTATTATCCAAAATCGAATAACAATAGTTGATTCAGCCCATCCCTTTTGTTCAAAATGATGATGTATGGGTGCCATTTTAAAAATTCTTTTTCCTGTAAGCTTAAAAGAAATGACTTGAATAATTACTGACACAGTTTCAAGAACAAATAATCCACCAACTATCGCAAGTACAATTTCATGTTTAGCTATTATTGCCACCGCTGCTAACGAACCACCTAAAGATAAAGAGCCTGTATCTCCCATAAAGATTTTAGCAGGGGGAGCGTTA
>MDSV01077390.1_pt1 | contig 10694 bp, 9 predicted proteins | sample 810851 | NCBI WGS metagenome assembly MDSV01 (sample SAMN05326640, study PRJNA326480) | marine metagenome | isolation source: seawater | place: Atlantic Ocean: North East | collected 2012 | reverse complement strand
TTCTCGTCATGTTTGGCAAGCACGGTGTCGGCGCGGAAAATCCCGTCCGGTCCCATCCGTCCCTCGGTCACAACCCCCTGCCCTTCCCGGAAAAGATCAGGCAGAATGCCCGCGTAGCGCACTTCCACGGAAGAGTTCCCGTCGGTAACCGCAAAGGCAACACCCGCTCCTTCCGCACCCCGGACCGAACCGTCCTCAACGAGACCGCCAAGCCGTATTCGCGTTTCGGGGCCGACGGGGTTTTCGGCAAAATCAGATGGCATGAAAAAATAGGAGACGCTGCGGCTCAGCGCAAAAAGCACAAGGAGAACCGCGATCGCGATAAAACCCACCCCGCCGCCGATAACGGCGAGCCTTTTTTGCTTGCGCGTCATGATTTCCCCCCCGAAAGCGCAAGTTCTGTCGCAAGCTGCTCAAGCTGCTGGCCGGCCGCGCTCTCCGCCCCGAAATAGGCCAGCGCGGCATCGAGCGCCGCATTGGCATCATCCTCCCGCCCCAGCACGGCGTAGGAGCGGATCAACCGCATCCAGCCTTCAATATCGTCAGGCTCCTGTTCAAGGCGTTGCGCCAGCCCCGAGACCATGCCCTCCACCATTTCGGCGCGCTGCTGCAGCGACAGCGAGGCCGCCGCCTCGATGTCCTGCTGATCGGGTCCGAACGCCGGCGCGCCCGCCTGCGCCAACCGGCCTCGATTAAAGGCAATGTGCCGCTCGATCACATCGCGTCCGGTGGCGTTCTCCGGCATTTTTTCCAGCAAGGCGTCGAATCGATCGAGCGCGGCCTGATGGTTCCCAGCCTGCTCGTCCGCCAGCGCAATATAATAACCGGCCCTGATATTATCCGGCGACAACGCCTCGACCTCTCGAAACGCCTCAAGCGCCTCGTCATTAACGAAACCCGATTCGAGCGACACAAGCGTCTCGCCCAGCCCCATAAGTCGCTCCGGGCTCGGGCCGGAAATCCTTATGGCATTGGCATAGGCTTCATAAGCGCGATCAAGCCTGTTTTCGCGCAAATAGACCGGCGCGATCACGTCCCACCCCCGGCCGTCTTCGGGATTTTGCGCGAGATGCCGTTCGACCTGCGCGACAAGGACCGCAAGCTCCGGATTCTCCGAATTGAGGCGAGCCGACAACGGATAATCCTTCGCACCGGGCGCGCCCAGGAGGGGATAGGCAACACCCGCCAAAATCAGCGCAGCAAATACGATTGTCGCCGTCGCGATACGGTAGCGCGAGGCAACGCCGCGCAGCATCGCGGCTCTGTCCGCCGCCTTGGTTTCCGAGGCCATCAGCCTTCGCCCGATTTCCGCACGGGACGAAAGATAGGCATTCTCGTCGATAAGGCCGTCTCGCCGTTCCCGCTCAAGTTCTTTCAGTTGGGCACGATAAACCGGGTCCGGCCCGGCGGCGACAGTATCTGCCCTCGCATCCCGCCGGAACAACGGTACGGCAACCGCAAAAGCCGCGGCAAGCGTCAGGACAATGGCGGCAAGCGCGAATATCATGTCGTCTTCGTACGCCACCACCGCGAAAATTCCAACAGTTCAAAACACCAGCCGGCAAACCTGCCTCAAAACGTCGCACTTCGGCTGGCCGTCTCGCAAGGCACGGCTGTGTTAATCGAGCAGGCTCCACGAACCGGCGGCTTCGCGGCAGGCGGCTCCTCGACCGACAAATTCACGGCCATCGGCCACAATACGCTGCGTATATTGCCGGCAATTCTGATCGCCGACCTGATACGGGCTTGCCGCAGTCACAGAGCCGCGCGCGCCCTCTCCCTGCCAGTTGACGGCTTCGCCCGCCGGCGCCGCCGCCAGGGCGTATTGCTCGGCCTGAAGCGCTTTGGCTTGATCGAAAGAAGACAGTGTAATTCCGGCCCTCTGCACCAAACCACCATTCAGCGCCGCCGACTGTGCGCCTGCCGGCGCCGACACCGGCTGAGGAGCGACTGACGCTCCCCCGCCGCCGGTCGCCGAACAGCCTGAGATCACGAGGACGACAGCAATCAATTGCCAATTTCGTATCACGAGTTTTCCCGTCATATTGTTTTGCGTCATCAAAGAAAGCCTTGGGCAGGAAGAATGGTTCCCCGATCCACAGCGCTCCCGCAATATTGTCGCTAAGCACAGAATGTGGCCATAATTCGCATGCGGGGTTGCGATCAACTATTTCCTGCTTTTGGCCGGAAGAACAACGCGCGCGTGCAGGCCGGAACGCTCAAGGCCGGTCAGTTCGAAACGACCGCCATAGGCCTGCACGATGTCATCGACGATCGACAGACCAAGGCCGGAGCCCGCCCCGCTCTCATCCAGCCTGTTGCCGCGCTTCATTGCCCTTCGGATTTCATCGGGCGTCAGGCCCGGCCCGTCATCCTTCACAATGATCTCGGCCCACTCTCCAGCCACGCCGGCATCCGCCCTCCGTTGCGCGGTTACATGAACTTCGCTCTCGGCGAATCGAGCGGCATTTTCCAGCAGGTTGCCGACGACCTCCTCAAGGTCGTGCTGCTCGGTTGCCAGAAGAAGACCTGGCTCGCATGTCAGCACGAAGGATTTCTCCGGGTTCAGCCGCCGCATCACCCGCACAAGCCGTTCAAGCACCGGCTCCGCCTCACACCGCGTCAGGACCGATTCGGTCTGGGCAGCGATGCGCGCCCGGTTCAGATAGGCCTGAACCTGGGCCTGCATCATCACCACCTGCGAAGCAACAAGCTTTCCTTCCTTCTCGGCCATGCCCTGGGCCTCGTTCAAAAGCACTGCAATCGGCGTCTTCAGCGAGTGCGCGAGATTGCCGACCTGCATCCGCGCCCGCTCCACGATTGCCCTGTTGTCTGCCAGCAAGGCATTGATTTCATCGGCAAGCGGTTGAATCTCCACCGGAAACTGCCCGCGCATTTCGCCCTCGCCCTCCTCTGAAATATGGCGCAAGGCCACACGCGCACGGTCGAGCGGGCGCAGCGCCCACAAAATGATGAGGCCATTGAGGAGAATGCTCGCAATCCCGAAAAGGGCGAGCGCGATGTAGAGCCGCTGCGAAAACCAGCGCACGTCATTGTCAACCGCATCGCGATTGCCCGACACCCGGATCCGGGTTGCCCGGTCCTTCTCGTCCATCACAACAACGGTTTCAATAACCGCCAGATCATTGTTGTTATCGTCGCGCACGATATAGGTGCGGCGATAATTGCCGTCATAAGGAACTTCGCTCTCCGGGGTCACCGGCAGGTCTTGCGCGCCGAGAGAGGGCGATTGCAGCGACTGCTTCGACTTGTCGTAAAGGGGATCGACAACCCAGTACCAGCCGGTTTGGGGTTGCTGATAGTTCAGATTGCCAAGCTGCGGAGATCCCTTGAGCTCGCCCTGCTCGTCAATCGATACCGAGTTGATGACATTGAACATTTCGGCTTGCAGAAGCTGCCGGAAGCCGCGCTCCGCGGCATTGCGATAGAGCGCTGAAATCACGACCGCGATCACAAGAAGAGCGATCGCAAACCATGCGGTCGTCAGCGCCAGCGAACGCAGCGTGAGGGAATTCGCAAACCTCATCCCGGCGCCTGCATGCGATAGCCGAGGCCGCGCACCGTCTCGATCCAGTCAGCCCCAATCTTCTTCCGAAGTCTGCCAACAAAAACCTCGATCGTATTGGAATCTCGATCGAAATCCTGATCGTAAAGATGTTCGGTCAGTTCCGTCCGCGAGACCACCTCCCCCTGGTGATGCATCAGGTAAGACAGCAACCGGTATTCGTGCGAGGTCAGCCTCAGTATCTCGCCGTCGAGCGTGGCCTTTGACGCCTTGACGTCCAGTTCGATCGGGCCGCACGTGATCGTCGCCGCGGCATGGCCGGCGGCGCGGCGGATCAGCGCCCTGATGCGCGCCATCACTTCTTCGATGTGAAACGGCTTGGTGACGTAATCATCGGCGCCGGCATCGATCCCGGCCACCTTGTCGCTCCAGCGGTCGCGCGCCGTCAGGATAAGAACCGGCATGTTGCGCCCTGCCTGCCGCCATTTGTCGAGCACGGTCACGCCATCCATCTGGGGCAGACCGATATCGAGTATGACCGCGTCATAAGGTTCGGTCTCGCCCAAAAAATGGCCTTCCTCACCGTCATAGGCGCAGTCGACTACATAGTCTGAGTCCCGCAACATCTGGGCGAGTTGGCGGTTCAGGTTCTCGTCATCTTCGATCAGCAGAATTCGCATTTCAGTTGTCCGCTCTTGCAGGCGCCGGCCTGACAGACTTCAGCTTGCCGGAACGCGGCGGGTGATCTTGCGCGGCGGTGTGCCGTCGCTGGCCGGAACGATCACCGTTACCAGGCACATATTCGGATCGTCCGGCGCGGGCAGAGCGGAAAGCAGATCGCCGCCCGTGCTGGCCGCGACCTGGCGTGCCGCGTTGGCACAACTGGCTGCACCGGCCGCTCCACTGTTTCCGCCCAGCAACATGCCGGTCAGCACCAGAATATATATAGGTTTCAACGACATCAAATCTTCTTCTTCGCCATCCTGCGCACCATTCGCAAGTTCTTATAAAGATACGTGGCTGAACTCCAAATGAATAGCCCCGTCGAAACGCTTGCAATCTTAATTTCAGCAAATTCGAAAATGGTGTCCTGGCCGGAGCCCAAGGCCCCGACCAGTCTTCGTGGTGGTAACGATTTCGAGCTAACGGCTCAGGGACGACTTCGCCGAAATCCGCCCGAACAGCGCGAGCAGCCCGCCTGCCGCCCCGGCGATCGTGGTGATCGAAGCCGCCAGTTCGCTCTGCGTACCGTCATCGATATAGATTCCGCCAAGCTGTAGCAGCGGCGCGGCGACCGCCAGCAAAGCGCCCCAAACGGTCTTGGAGAGATACCATTTCTTCACATCCATAGCATTTTCCTTTCTGTCAGTTGGGAAGGGTTATTTCTTCTGTCAGCGGAATGCCGAGCGGCACCTTGCGGCCGAGCTGGCAAAGCCTGACCGTCATCGCGCCGGCCAGCGTCCCGAAGTCGTCCGCTTGGTCGCTCGCCGCATACAGGAATTCCGGAACGCCCATCTCGATACGCCGTACCATTGTCGCACCGTCGAACACCTCGAGCCGGTAGCGCTCGACATCCTCGTCGAGCGGTATCTCGGCCGCCGCCCAGTCATCCGCGTCGAGCCGTGACCGTCTGATCCAGCTGAAATGAATGTCCCCGGAGGTCAGCCGCCGCGCGCGCAGATGAACCGGCGCAAGCGGCGTCTCCGCCCGCAAACCGCCGGCGAAGACGTAAGGCCCCTTCGAATCCTGCTGCCCATAGGCCGCCTCGATCACATAATTGCGCGCAAGACCGATATGACGGGCGCTCAGGCCGACAGGGATCACCGCATCGCCCAGAACAACCGCGTCATTGCCGGCCAAGGCGCCGGCCATCATGGCATCTTCGGTCCCGTGCAGCCCCCGCAGCAGACCAGTGAGCCGCCAGCGCCCCGCGGCTATCTCGAAGGCGTTGAGGAAACCGATAATCTCGAAAACGCCGTTTTCGGCCCGAACCGCGATCCGGTTGGCGCCGCTCAACACAGCGTCTTTCGAAGCCGAGGAAAGGCCGCCAAAATCGAGGTCGATGACCAGATCCTCGGAGAAGTCAAACCGCCCGCTCACGCCAGGCGACAGCGCCTCGGCCAGGCGCGCGGTTCCTGCCGGCCGCTCCACCACAACATTGGCTCCATACCCTTCCGAAGTGGCGGACGAGGATACGAAAATGCGACGCCATGGCCTCGCATACGCCGCTATACGAGCAAAGCTCTCCGCCGCGCCGCCGCCGTCGCGGGCGAGATCCAGAAAGATCACGCGTGGGGCAAATCCGCCGGACGCATCCTCGTGAACCCGCCCCCGGTCCACCGGCAGGAACCGCGCGCCCGCGAGCGGCGCAAAGGAGCGCGCCTCAAGCTTCAGGGTCTCGCCAAGCTCGGCGCGCGTGACCATGAATCGACCAGCCGGCCCGTCACTGACACGCACGACATCGCCCACTTCCAAGCCACGCTGCTGAGGAGACAGATCGATCGAGAGCGTGCGCACCGCAATCCGGTTCTCCCGCAGCATGTCGCCCGCCAGCGCCAGCGCTGTGGTTTCCGGCAGAACCGTGGGCAGCGCATAGCGCAACACCCGATCATTGACCGCGACAACGCGGCTGGAACGCACATTCGCCTGCTCATAATCGGTGAAAGGGTCGAAATAGGAAACCACCGCCTCGCCGGCGAGATCGCTCTCATGGCTGCGTGTTTCCCTGAAGCGGCCGGCGTCCTCGCGCTCCGCCGTTACGTCGATCGTCGCAGGCGGCAGGCTCGCCTTGAGCCGGGAGCGGAACTGCAGCACGCCATCACGCTCGATCGTATCGGCGGAATACAGCGAAAGTAGCGGCTCCAGCAGATTTCGGGCGCTGTCGATATCGGCCTGCTGATAGCCCGTCAGGTCACCGTTCAAAAGCCGCACGTCGCACTCGTGGAAACCGTGGTCGGCCAAAAGCGCGCGCACCGTGTCGGCAAGCGTCGTCGCCCCAAGCCGTCCGTTCAGCCAATGGCCGGTCGTCCAGTTGGCGCCGTCGGTCCACAGATCGGAATTTTGCGGGAAGGCGGGATAAGGCCTGATATCCCAGCACCAGAGAAAAATATGCCCGTAATCGACGGGCGTCTCCACGGTTTCGAACCGGGAAAGCTGCGTCTCCAGAAACCGGCGTTGCTCGGCATCCGACCGTTGTCCACTCGAAAAATACGGAAACGCCGATTCCGCCGATTTCGGATCGGCGAACACATTCGGCTGGCCGGCACCCTTGTCGACAGCCGCACAGCCGAGTTCGGAAAACCAGATCGGCTTCGACATCGGAACCCAGGCCGTCGGCGTCGGCGATTCCGCCCCGCCGACGCGGTTATAATGCGGGTTCGCCCACCAGTTCTGGATGTCCTTGTAGCGATAGACCCAGGGTTTGCCGGCTAAACCGTCGGTGATCGGCGTACGAATACGCGCCGCCCGATCCGCATCGCTGGCATAGTACCAATCATAGCCCTCACCACCGGCAACCTGTCCCCAAAAGCCATCCGGATCGTTCGCGACCTTGAAGCCATCCGGGTTTTCGGCACCCAGATCGCTGTCGCGCCAGTCCGAAATCGGCATATAATTATCGATGCTGACCGCCGCGATATTGTGGTTCGCCCAAAGGGGATCGAGATTGAAATAGACATCGCCGCTGCCATCTGCGGGATGATAGCCGAAATATTCGCTCCAGTCGGCGGCATAAGTCACCCGCGCGCCAAGCCCCAGGACAGAGCGCACATCGGCCGCAAGTGCGATCAGCCCTTCCACGAAGGGGAAGGCATCGCTCCCGTCACGCACGGAGGTCAGTCCCCTCATCTCGGAGCCGATAATGAACCCGTCCACGCCCCCCGCGGCCCGTGCCAGATGCGCGTAGTGCAGAATGAACCGGCGATAGCCCTTGTCATCGCCGGTAAAATTCACCCCGCCGCCGAAGGTGTTGAACTGATGGTTTTCCGCCGTCCCCAGAAACGCCTCCACCTGGCTTCGGGCCGAGGCGCTGCGGTCGGTGGTGCCGGGGCGGCCCGGTGCGGGATGGCAGCTTATCCGCCCGCGCCAGGGGTAGCGCGGCTGCTCGGATCCGCCATGCGGGTCGGGCAGACCGTTGCTCGCCGGCACATCCATCATCAAAAACGGATATAGATAGACCTCGATGCCGCGCGCCTTCAGATCGGCGATCGCCGCGATCAGCCCTTCATCATTGGGCGTGCCGCCATAGGCCGGACCGCCATCATGCGTGGAGACGATATGCGCCTGGCCGCGGGCAATGCCCGAGACCCGCCAGGGCGTGCTCTCTTCCTTGCGGAATGGCGTTTCCACGCCCGGCTCGATCCGGCATTCCCCTGCCCTCAGGTCAGAGCCGAACCACGCCACCACCAGCGCCACCCGCTCCAGATTGGGGCACAGCGCCATCAATTCGTCGATCGAGGCTTCCCAGTCGGTCGCGCGCGTCAACGTGTTTCGGTTCATGATCCGCTGCTGGCCGCTACCCAGCGCCTCGGTCACGGGAAACGGGCAAAGCCCATGCTCCGTCGCCCCCGGAATGATCGCGAGCGCCCGGATCTGGCTTTCCAGCGAACCCGCCGGTTTCAGCACCTCGAACTGGATCACCGGTATCCGGTTGCCGAACGTGTCCAGCGGCAGGCGCTCGAACACGACATAGCAAAGCCCCCGATAGGCCGGGGCATTGCCGGCCCCCTGCTTGGCCTCGATCAGCGGATCGGGCAACTGGCTATCCGAGCCGGGGTAAAACCGCATTTCGATATTGGCGAGATCGAGTTCACGACCGTCCGCCCACACGCGCCGGATCGCCGCCACCGGCCCCTCGCAGAGGCCGTAGGCAAAGTTCCCGAAATAGGCGAAGCTCTCGACCGTCGATCCTGCGGCCTTGCCGCCGGTGCGCTCCTCGGTGACTTCCTCTTCGAACCGCGTTGCCCAGATCAGCGTTCCGCCGATGCGCGAGGTGCCGTAAACCCTGGGTATCGCAGCACCTTCCTCCGCGCCGCCAATACGCGCGCTTGAAAGATGGCTACCCTTTACCTTTTGCCCGCCGGAAAAGATAAGGCCGTCCAGCGCGTTGCCGGCGAGCGCGCCGAGCGCCCGGCCGGCAACCGCACCAAACGGGCCGAGCAGCCCTCCGAATACGGCGCCGGCCGCCTGAAACACGAGTGTTGCCATGCTGAAACCTCAATCTCGATCGGGAAAGCGGAACACGCCCGCGACCTTGCGCCGCCATGCGGGAACAAGGGCGGAGCGGATCACGCCCGCCTGTTCGTAGGCATGAATGAAATGATCGGGACCGCACAGAATGCCGGCATGCTTGGCCGAAAACTGCGCCCGCCAGCGAAACAGAAGAATATCGCCCGGCTGCATCTCGTCGATCGCGACCGCCGGTCCGCAATGGCGAAGCGCCGCGTCAAGCAGCCGCTCCTCGTTGCTACGCTCCGCCCAATCAGCGGCATAGGGCGTTGCCGGCTCAGGCGCCGAACCATAGAGCTCCCGCCAGACGCCGCGTACCAGCCCGAGGCAATCGCATCCAAGGCCGCATTCGCTTGCCTGGTGGCGATAGGGCGTCCCGAGCCACTTTTCGGCCGCTGCCACGGCCGAGTCTCCAAGCACCGTCATTTGTAGAGCGCCCGGCCGTCATGCTCGCTCTCGCCATTCACATAGGAATAGGCGAAGTCCGCGCCCGGCATATGGGGGAACCCCCGGAAATTGAGATGATTGCCGAACTTCGCCTTGCAGGTGGAAAACGACTTGTCGCAACCTGCCGTCAGCCGCACCGTATCGCCGATCGCCGGCGCCGCCTCCAGCGGAAGCCAGAGCTCCAGCCGCATCGCCCCGCCCGCACCCTGATTGGTCTCGATATCCGCTTTCGTGCCGGCAAGCGCCCCGCTCTCGAACGACAGAACGCCAAACGAAAAGAAACCCGCGGCGAATTCTCCGCCGACCGATACCGTCAGTTGCGCATCGCTATCGACCGCGACAACGGTCCCGGTCGCCGTGAACCCCGGCGTGGCCAGGTTAAACCCGCATTTTCCGTCTCCCAACGCCGCATCACAACGGCGCGAGAAGCTGCGCCCCTGCGGCTGGGACAGGCGGTGCGTCACAGACCGCAACTCCGCCGTAAAGCCGCCGCCCTCACGGGTCACCTCGCCGATTTCGTGCACATACATCCGCTGGTGCTCGGAGGGGTTGCGCCAATTGACCAGATAGGCCTCCACCCGCGCCCCGTCATACTGCCCGGCCGCCAGCGCTTCCTCGGTTATCGCCGCGCTGGAGAACCCGCCCGCCACCTCGCTGGTGCTGGCCGCAAGCCCCTCCTCCGTCTCGAGGTTCGTCGCCGCAAACCCGCTCGCCGCCAGAAAGGTCGTGGATGCGAAGTGGAGATCGTGATCATGTTCGGTAAAGCCCATGACCGTGCCATCCTTCAGCACCACCCGCCAGCAGGAACACACCGTGGTCGCATCTTCGGAAAGGTGGGCCAGAAGGCCCGCTTCAATGTCCCTCATGGCTTCACCTCCACCAGCGGCACCGACGGCACGCTCCCTGCATTGAACGCCTTCATGTTGATGTCGATGCGATCGATATCGAAGCGCACCGGCACATCAAATTCATAGCCCGCGAAAATCGCGGCGCCGTTCGCGGGTGGAGCCGCAAACGTCACAATCCCGCTCGCCGCATCGACGGAAAATCCGGATGCGGCAACGCCATCCACCGAAACCTTCACGCTGTCGGCCACCGGCTTCTGGATCGTCCGGGTCCAGGACGCCGCGCCGTCGCCGTAGGTCTTGATCAATTGAAAGCTTTTCTTGGTTCCGTCCCCGGTCGCAATCCACTGATCGCCGGCTGCCGGCTCGGCAAGCGGCCCGCAGGATTTGAAATCGACCGGATCGCGAAACCGGAACCCGTAAAGCTGGCCGCCGCGCGCCTCAAAAAACGCCATCAACTCATAAAGATCGGCCACCGAACGTACTGCCGAGCCCGCGTCGTACGATCGACGCGAATCCCGCCATCGTTGGTTGCGCGACTCGTGGCCGTTGGAGAGGTTGACGATATCGGTGCGCCGCACCGGCCCACCGCTTACCGAGAGTGACAGGCGCAGCGGAAACCGCACCTCATGAAAACTCGTGCTCATCGC
>MDSV01152811.1_pt1 | contig 10695 bp, 10 predicted proteins | sample 810851 | NCBI WGS metagenome assembly MDSV01 (sample SAMN05326640, study PRJNA326480) | marine metagenome | isolation source: seawater | place: Atlantic Ocean: North East | collected 2012 | reverse complement strand
TAATTATTAAGGGAGAATTAAATCTATCTATGAATTTAAGGCACTCAAGATGTTTTTAATTTTTCTCGACAACGATCAAAGTATCCGATTTTCTTCGCGTTTACTCATTATTACAGATTTAAGGAGATTTAAATGGCAGTTCCAAAAAGAAAAACATCAAAAAGCAGAATAAGAAGCCGTAAGGCAAAAAATTTAAAAAAGCCCGTATATCGTGCATCTACCTCTCAGTCTGGTGCAGATGCATTACCGCATCGAGTTTGTCCAACCACAGGATACTATAAGGGAAGACAAGTTATTTCTGTTGAAGTAACGGAATAAATATTTATGCGAGTTTCTGTTGATGCCATGGGAGGTGATTTCGCTCCTAGAGAAATTGTACTAGGAGCTTTAGACGCAGCTAAAACCATTAATGGACTAAAGTTATTATATTTGGTTGGCGATGAAAATGCTATAAAATCTGAGTTAAAATTGCATACAAAAAAAATTCCTGAGTGTATAAAAATCATACATACAACAGAAGTTGTCGAGATGGGAGAAGCGCCAGCAACTGCTATTCGCCGTAAAAAAGATTCATCTATATCTAAAGCTATTGATTTAGTAAAAAATGGAGATGCAGATGCTGTTTTTTCTGCTGGAAACACTGGTGCTGCTGTAGCTGCAGCCACTTTAAAATTAAGAACACTTAATGGAGTTGATCGTCCGGCAATTGCGACGGTTATACCAACATCAAAAGACCCTTACGTATTATTAGATGCGGGTGCAACTCCTGATAGTTCACCTGAAATGCTTCAGCAATATGCAGTTATGGGGAGTATTTATTCCCGAGAAATATTAGGTGTTACATCTCCTAGAGTTGGATTATTAAGTATTGGCGAAGAAGTAGCTAAAGGTAATGAGGTAACTAAAAAGAGCTTTAATCTTTTAGAGTCTATTCCGATAAATTTTGTCGGGAATGTTGAAAGTCGTGATTTATTTAGTGGGGCAGTAGATGTTGCTGTATGTGATGGATTTGTGGGTAATGTTGTATTAAAAACTACTGAAGCAGTAGCAAAAATGATTGCTTCATGGCTAAAAGATCTTTTTAGAAAAACTCCACTTAGAGCTATAGTCGGCCTCTTATCTAAAGGTGTATTTAATGATATGAGAGCAAAAGGAGATCCTTCACATTATGGAGGAGCTCCTTTATTAGGTGCAAATGGCATTGTAATTATTGGTCATGGATCTTCAAATAGTTTTGCAGCTTTTAATGGTATAAGAGTAGCATCAGAAGCAATAAGCCATGATTTAAATCATTTGATTGAAGAAGAACTTCAGAGTATAAAATAATATTTGATTAAAATTCTTTATGGAAATTCAACGTACAGTTTCAATAGTTGGTACTGGGGCTTTTGTGCCTGAAAAAGTTTTAACCAACCATGATCTAGCTAAAATAGTAGATACATCTGATGAATGGATATTTAGTAGAACAGGTATGCGTGAAAGACGTATATGTAAACCGGAAGAATGTACTTCCGATCTAGGTGCTAAAGCAGCAGAAAAAGCCTTAGAGGATGCAAATATTTCAGCAGATGAGATAGATTTAATTATAGTTGCAACTCTATCGCCAGACATGTTTTTTCCAAGTACAGCATGTTTTGTACAAGACAAAATAAAAGCATCGAATGCTTTTTGTTATGATGTGGGAGCCGCGTGTTCTGGATTTCTTTATGCAATGGAAATAGCGCGTACACAAATTTCATGTGGTGCAATAAATACAGCCTTAATTATAGGTGCTGAAAAAATGAGTATGTTTTTAGATTGGGAGGATCGATCAACCTGTATTCTTTTTGGTGATGGCGCCGGTGCTGCAATTTTGCAAGCCAGTCAAAAAGGTCGTGGAATTATGCCAGCAGTTATGGGATCCGATGGATCATTAGCAAATTTACTTTGGACATCAGGTGGAGGAAGCCAAAATCCTATTTCGCATGAAATGATTAATCGTAAAGAACATTATATTAAGATGGAAGGCCGAGATGTATTTAAACATGCTGTTCATCGTATGGGAGATGCTGTGACTGAAACCTTAAAAATAAATAAAATAGCTACATCAGAGATTAAATGCTTTATACCTCATCAGGCAAATATCCGTATTATTGATGCAGTTGCAAAACGTTTAGGTGTTGAAGATCGTATGTATTCAAATATTGATAAATATGCAAATACTTCATCAGCTGCTTTAGCTATTGCTTTAGATGAGGCAGCAAAAGATAAGGTTTTAGTAAAAGGAGATCTTGCTGTGCTGACAGTTTTTGGGAGTGGATTTACATGGGGGTCAAATATTATTGAATGGAGCAAAGAATAATGAGGAAAGCATTGGTTTTTCCTGGTCAAGGATCACAAATTGTTGGAATGAGTAAGGATTTATGTGAAAAATATACCTATTGCAACGATATATTCATTCAAGCAAATGAGATTTTAGATTTTGATTTATCAAAAATATGTTTTGAGGGTCCACAAGAAATTTTAAATCAATCTAATTATGCTCAGCTTGGAATATTTGTTTCTAGTGTAATTTGTTATCATGCTATGAAAGAAAATAAACTTTTAGAAAATGTTGAATTTTTTGCCGGCCATAGCTTAGGTGAATGGACTGCTTTACATTTATCTGGCGTAGTTGACTTTAAAAAAACTATTAAAATATTACAAGCTAGAGGATCATTTATGCAAGAGGCCTGCGAATCTCAACCAGGCGCAATGTTAGCAATTCTTAATTTAGAAGAGGATAAAGTTATTGAAATAGCTAGTAAATCAGATTGTTACATTGCAAATTTTAACTCTTTATCTCAAATAGTTTTATCAGGATCTCCTGATTCAATAGATAAAGCAGAGAAAGCCGCAATTGATGCTGGAGCAAAAAGAGCCGTAAAATTATCTGTTGCAGGTGCATTTCATTCCCCTTTAATGAATAAAGCTGCAGAAAAAATGAATCTTTTTTTAAAAGATATTGAATTTAAACAACTAAATTTTCCTGTAATTTCTAATGTAACAGGCGAATTACATGCAAATAATATTCGTAATCTTATGGTAGAACAAATTACATCATCAGTTCGATGGGTTAGTTGTGTTCAAAAATTAATAAGCTTAAAAGTTGATGAAATAATTGAATGTGGTCCTGGAAATGTTCTTTCTGGATTAATAAAGCGTATTGACAAGAGATTATCAGTTCGTAACATCAACAAGTTATCTGATTTTTAAAATTAGTGGAGAAAAATGTGTTTAGTTTAAAAAATAAAGTTGCTGTTGTTACAGGAGCGGCTCGAGGTCTAGGTCAATCGATAGCTATAAAATTAGCAAAGTCTGGAGCGGATATTGCTTTATGTGATTTAGATATTGATTCCTTAGAGGAGTCTTCAACATTAATTCGTGCATTAGGTGTAAAAGTTGAGAATTATGCATTAAATGTATCTGATTCACAAAGTGTAACAGTAGGTATAAAAAAAATTGAGCAAGATTTTGAAAAAATTGATATCCTAGTAAACAATGCCGGTATCACAAAAGATGGTTTATTGATGCGGATGAGTGAAAAAGATTGGGATTCCGTTTTAGATGTAAATTTAAAAGGTGTTTTTTTGTGTAGCAAGGCTGTTATTAGAGGAATGAGTAAACGAAAATCAGGATCTATTGTAAATATTGCTTCTGTAATTGGTCTTATGGGAAATGCAGGACAAGCTAATTATGCTGCATCAAAAGGTGGAGTTATTTCATTTAGTAAAACATTAGCAAAGGAATTATCCTCTAGGAATATTCGTTGTAATGCAGTTGCACCTGGTTTTATTAGAACCGCTATGACCGATGCATTAGATGAGGATATTCAGAATCAAATGAAGGAGCTAATTCCTTTAGGAAGATTTGGAGAGCCTGAGGATGTTGCAAATGTTGTATTATTTTTGGCTAGTGATGCATCATCATATGTTACAGGACAAGTCCTCTCGACATGTGGTGGTATGGTTATGTAGTATTAATGAAGTTTTAAAAACTAAAGGAGATATGTAAAATGGCACTAGAAGAAAAAATTAAAGATATAATTGTAGAACAGCTTGGTGTTGAGGCTGATCAGGTAAAATCTGATGCTTCCTTTATTGAAGATTTAGGAGCTGATTCACTTGATACTGTAGAATTAGTTATGGCTTTCGAAGAAGAATTTGGAGCTGAAATTCCAGATGAGGATGCAGAAAAACTTACTTCAGTAGGAAGTGTTGTATCTTACCTTAAAGAAAAAGGTTTTGAGTAAACTTTTTAATCCGTATTAAATTGATGCTAATATCAATAGGATTTTTTTTATATTTTTCTAGGAGGAGCTGAAGTGTTAGGAAAAGAAGTAGTAATAACTGGCTTAGGTGTAGTTTCACCAATTGCCAATGATCTAAATCTTTTCTGGGAAGGCATTAAGTCCGGAAAATCTGGAATATCACTTGTTCAGAGTATGGATGATATTGACCAATATCCAGTTCAGATAGCTGGTGAGGTACGTGGCCTAGATGTAGAAAAATATATGGATGCTAAAGAGGCTAGAAAAGTTGATCCTTTCACTGCATATGGAATGGCTGCTGCATCTATGGCTATTGAAGATGCTATGTTATACGACGGATCATTTGATCCAGAAAGATCAGGTGTTTTGGTTAGCTCTGGTATTGGAGGTATGCAATTTTTACAGACTCAATGTAAAAAAGCCATTGAAAGTGGGCCCAGACGAGTATCTCCACAATTAATTCCACAAATGATCACCAATATCTTAGCGGGTTATATATCAATGAAGTATAATTTAAAAGGTCCTAATTTTTGCATCACAAGTGCTTGTGCTTCTGGTACTCATTCTATAGGTGAATCTGCTCGAATGATAGCATATGGAGACGCGGATGTTATGATTGCTGGTGGCTCAGAAGCTTCAATTGAAATGCTAGGTGTTGCAGGATTTGCTGCCTTGAGAGCAACAAGTCGAAGAAATGATGATCCGGAGGGAGCTTCTAGGCCATTTGATAAAGATCGTGATGGTTTCGTTATGTCCGAAGGTTCTGGAATAGTAGTTCTTGAAAGTCGAGAGCATGCTGAAAGCAGAGGTGCAAATATATATTGTTCTGTATCGGGATATGGTCGAACGGGAGACGCTTATCATATTACAGCACCAGATGAATCAGCTGAGCAATCTGCTAGAGGAATGGAATTAGCAATTAAAGATGCTGGTCTAACACCCATTGATATTGATTATATCAACGCACATGGTACTTCAACTCCTTTAAATGATAAGGGTGAAACAAAAGCTATTAAAAGAGTTTTTGGAGAAAGTGCTTATCAAATACCTATAAGCTCAAGTAAATCAATGACAGGACATATGTTAGGAGCAACAGGTGCAATTGAATCTATAATATGTGCGTTAACTATAAGAGATAGTATTATTTCTCCCACAATTAATTATACAACACCAGATCCAGATTGTGATTTAGATTACGTTCCAAATAAAATGCGCTCACAAGAAGTAAAAGCCGCTTTAAATAACTCGTTGGGATTTGGAGGGCATAATACAACACTTTGTTTTACTAAAACTTTATAAGTTCTATTTTTAAGAGGTAATTGTAATTATGCTTGGAATAGCAGAGCTTCTTATTATTGGTTTATCTGTAGAATGGTTATTTAAAAAAATAAAACTACCGGGTTTCTTAGGTATTTTATTAGTAGGTGTAATTTTAAGTTCTTATATATCTAATCATTTTTTTTTCATATCCGAAGATATAAGGACTTTAGCGCTTATTATTATTCTTTTACGAGCGGGGTTAAGCGTTCATTTAAATGCTTTAAAACAAATTCAAAAGCAATTTATATTACTGTCTTTTTTACCAGGTATTTTTGAAGCCATTACTATTACATTACTTGCTCCATTAATTTCTCCTTTAAATAGTTTGGAAGCGGCAATGTTAGGATTTATTTTAGCAGCTGTATCACCTGCTGTAGTTGTACCTATGATGATTGACATACAAAATCAAAAATTAGGAATTAAAAAAGGTATACCAACTTTAGTTTTAGCATCTGCATCAATTGATGATATCATCGCTATCGTAATTTTTTCTATATTGTTAAATTGTTATATAGAAGGTTTCTCGTTGGTTGTAAATTTTGCACAATTACCAACTTTATTTCTAAGTAGCATTGCAGTAGGGATATTCTTATCTTATTTATTTAGTAAGCTATTAAATCTTTTTAAGGTTAGGTCCACAATTTTAACATTATTATTATTATCTCTATCGATGATTTTAATTCATTTAGAAGGTGTTTTATTAAAAATAGATTTCCTTTTTTCGGGATTGTTATCAATAGTTACTATTGGTTTTTATCTTTTAAAATCAAACCAATTAACCGCATTAAAAATATCAAAAAAATTAAGTAAATTATGGGTATTTGCGTCTGTTATTCTGTTTGTATATATTGGATCCCAATTAGATTTCAATATTGCTAAACAGGCTAGTTGGAGTGGAATCTTATTGATTTTAGCAGGTTTACTAATGCGTAGTCTAGTAGTTATTTTTTGTCTTCATGGCAGTTTTTTTACATGGTCAGAAAAGAAATTTATAATAGTTTCATTTTGGCCTAAAGCAACAGTTCAGGCCGCATTAGGAGCGGTACCCTTAATAGCAATGGAGCAATTGGGGATGATAACACTATCTGGACATTGGATACTTTCTATAGCTGTTATGAGTATCATAGTAACTGCTCCTTTAGGAGCTATAATGATTTCATATACATCAGGAAAATATTTAGTTAAGAGCTAGATGTATTTCTTTTCAATAAAACTTGAAAACCATATACTAAAATTTAGTATGCAGTATTAGACCATCCTAAAATATTTATTACTTGGGATATCTTTTTTTGAGAATTGGAGTTAATCAAAATGTTAATAAAAAGTTCTAAGAGTAGACTATTAATCTTATTACTAGGCTTACAACTTTTAATTTGTTTTGAATCAAATAGTCAAAACGTGAAAGAAGCTGGTATCTCAGAGTTATTCGCAGCTGCTAATAAGTATTTGACTATTGGCGATTGGAGAGCATCTATACCATATCTACAAGAAGCCGTAGATCGTACATCTGATTTAACTGATCCACAAGGAAGAGAGACCTGTCAAACATGTAGATTTCAATTAGCACGGGCACATTATCAAGATCAATCAATTCCTACAGCAATGAAGATTATAGAAGACTATCTATTAAATGAGCCAAAAAATAAAGAATCCAGTGCACTAAGACTTAAAGCAAAAGGTTTTTTTGAACTTCAGGAGTGGGATCAAGTTGAGATTGCTGCAATAAAATTACTATCATTAGATCGTATTTCTGATGAAGATGAATACGATGCAAATTTATTACTAGGACAAGCTTTATATCGCCAGGAAAAATGGAAAGAATGCATAGATCCTCTACAATTTGCAGCCAATGAATCTGATGATCAACGAACTATCGACACATGTAATATCATGGTAGTTGGAGCCATGGTCAAAGCTGAGGACTGGAGTCAATTATTTAATTTAATTCCTAGCTTGTACTTAACTGATGCAAAATATGATATTACATTAAACTTAACACTTATGAATGCAGGAAAAGCACGTTATGAGGAAGGTGATTTACTAAATGCTCTATTATTATATCGAATGGTTTTACCAAGAGAACAATTATTATCGCATACTGATTCAAAGATTAAGTCATTAATATTAAAATTAGAAGCAGATAAAAAAATTGGAATTCGTGAATCGGAAATCTTAAGACGACAAAATGAAATAAATGCTCTAAGCTCCTCTACAGAAACATTAATCGATTTACCTCCCTATGAAGATGAGGTTCTATTTCGTATTGCCTCTATTTATTCAGAGAGAAATAGATATTGGGAGGGATTTGTATTATTTGATGAATTATATCAGCAAGATAGCCTAAGTGAAATTGGTGAAGCTGCACTATATCAGTCTGTCTTGCTTCTGTACGATCTTGGGCAAATTAATCGAGCAGAGCAAAGTATTATTGGTTATTTAAGAGAGAACCCAAATGGTCAATATGTTCGCCCTCTTTTGAATTTAATGATGAGAGATAATTATATTAAACGTAACTATCAGGAAGTAGTAAATATGAAGCCTTATCTCGATTTACTCTCTATCCCTATAGAGCCAGAAGAAAAAGCTCTTCAATCAGAATTACATTACCTATTAGCATTTGGCTCTTTTCAAAGTGGTGATTATCAAGGTTCAGGTGAGCAGTTTACAACAATACTAGATTCTTTTCCAAATAGTATTCATTTTAGTAGTTCGAGATATTACCGAGGAATGACTTATATGTTCCAAGCAGATTATAATTCAGCATTAAATGATTTTACCACTTACAGAGAGCAAAATAATAGTGCTGAACATACAGCAGCTTCCTTATTTAGGCAGGCTGTTTGTCAGTATGGATTAGAAGATATAGATCAAGCCCAGTCACTATTTAGTGATTTTATTTCCCTATATCCTGATAACAGTTTGATTTCAGAAGCGTATAGTTATCGTGCTGATATCTTAGCCTCGAGAGAAGCATCTGCAGAAATACCCAATCCACTTGATCTAGCTATAATTGATTATAAAAATGGAATTGATACAGCGCAAACCACTTTACAATCATCTTATGCCGCTTTTAAAGCTGCTGAGGTTTATAAATTAGAGGATAAGTGGGATGATATTGTAGACCTAATGAATTATTATTTAGATAGATGGGAGGAGTCTGCTAATATTGCAGAAGCAACGTTTTGGATAGGAAAGTCAAAAATTAATTTAAACCAAATAGATGAAGCGTTAAATTCTTACCTAGATACAATTAATCGTTTTGGAAATGATCTTGATCAGCCAGGAGTAGATAAAATTATAGTTGAATTAAGTAAAGCTGCATCTGATTATCTAAATGAAGATGATTATGATATTTTATCAAGTCGAATTGGTATTATGAGTAGTCAGGTGGATGATAAATTAGAAGTTCTAAAAATAAGATTAAAAACTACACAGGCTATGCTTGATTCTTCAAAAGAAGAATATGGGAAGGATCTTTTAGATCAAAATGTCGATATAAAGTTGATGTCACCAGTAACATTAGCAATATTGTGTGATATTTCTCCAAAATACGCTTTTGATAGAATTGATGAAATCACCAGTTATTTTTTTAATAACTATGAGGAATCGGAACAGCTTTGGCATGCCTACCGAGCACAAGCTAATAAGTTACAGAAGACTGGTTCAGAAGAAGATGTTTTAAAAGTAATTGAGAGTGCTCAGGGAATATTTGGAGCAGATCCGTATATGGGTTGGGCTCAATTAATGAAGGCTAATGCTTACTTTGGATTAGGTAATTATATTCAGGCCGAAAAAGAGTATGAGTTTATATCAAATATTCGAGAATGGAAAGGAGTATTACATGCTGAGGCATGGTATAATAGGGGTGTTTGCAGAAGTAAATTAGGAGAACCTGAAGTAGCGCACACCTTTTTTCAAAGAACATATTTATTATTTAAAGGTTATGATAAAGGACATTGGGCTGCTAAAAGCTATCTTGCTGCAGCAAAAATTCTTCAAGATATGGGAAGAAATGAAGATGCTATTAATACTTTAGAGGAAATGATAAACGATACATATACAGCTAATCATCCATTAACACAAGAAGCACGAATCCAATTAGAGTTACTTTAAGGAATAAAAAATGAAAAAAATAATCTTAATATATGTTTTATTTCCAATTTTATTCACTTCTGCGCAACCCATAGAAGCCGAATTAGTTATGTCAGGAGGAAGAACATGGGATGTAACTCTTTTAAAACGAACCGGAGATAAACTCCAGCTTTTAGCCTCAGGTCGTACGGTTGGAATACCAGTAAATAGTATTAGTAAAATTAATTTTAAGGTAAATTTAAATTTAGAAAAACTAATGAAATTAAAAACAGAGCAAGAATTCGATTTATTAATTGATAAATTAAATCAAACTCTTAAGCCTTTTAAGCCCTATAGTGATCTTCCTTCTAATCTTACCAAATATAATATCTTATTGATGGAATTATATTTTCAAATAGATGACTTTGATCAAAGTATTTTATTTGCAAAAAAAATAGATGAAGAAGAAGCAGATGAAAGGCTCAAAAGTAGCGCACAAGTTTTCCATGCTCGTTCGTTAATCAAAAAAGGTTTAGCAGATGAAGCAGAAGAGCTTTTGGAAACACAAGGATGGTTAGAATCAATTGATAAAACATCGCCCGCAAACCAACTGTTTATATTAGCAGAATTAATGAAAGTAAAAGAAGAATTTAATCGAGCAATGGAGTTAGTTTCTTATATTATAGCTTTTCATAGTCAAGATGCTGATTGGATAAGATCAGCTGAATTATTATGTGCTGAGTTATATTTGCTTTTAGATATGGATGATTCAGCTGCTGAAGTATTGAGTCAAATTGGAACACTATATCCTAATTCTATAGAAAATGAAAAAGCAGAAATTCTTCGCGATGAGCTAGGTTTAAAAGGTTATATTTTTTAAAAATTTTAAAAGACAGGAGAATATACAATGAACATGTTTAAGATAAAAATTAAATGTATGCTATTTCTGTTCCTTATAGGCAGCACAACAGTGTTTGCTCAAGCAGAAATAGGTACGGTAGAAAAAACTACACTTT
>MDSV01234310.1_pt1 | contig 10696 bp, 11 predicted proteins | sample 810851 | NCBI WGS metagenome assembly MDSV01 (sample SAMN05326640, study PRJNA326480) | marine metagenome | isolation source: seawater | place: Atlantic Ocean: North East | collected 2012 | reverse complement strand
TTAGATAAAAAACAAAATAAAAAAATTGCAGTATATGATTTAGGTGGTGGAACATTTGATGTTTCAATCCTTGAATTAGGTGATGGTGTATTTGAGGTAAAGTCAACAAATGGTGATACTTTTTTAGGTGGCGAGGATTTTGATAACGCAATTGTCGATTATCTAATTGCTGAATTTAAAAAAGATAATGGGATTGATTTAAAATCTGATAAACTTGCCTTACAAAGATTAAAAGAGTCTGCTGAAAAAGCAAAGATTGAACTTTCTTCAGCTGAACAAACAGATATTAATTTACCATTCATTACTGCAGATAAAACCGGTCCAAAACATATTAACTTAAAAATGACTAGAGCAAAACTAGAGGCTCTTGTTGAAGATTTAATATCTAAAACTTTGCCCCCATGTAAAACAGCTTTAAAAGATGCTGGAATTACTGCTAATGAGATAGATGAAATTGTAATGGTTGGTGGGATGACAAGAATGCCTAAAGTAATAACTGAAGTTAAGAATTTTTTTGGAAAAGATGCTAATAAAAGTGTTAATCCAGATGAAGTTGTTGCAATGGGTGCTGCTATTCAAGCTGGAGTACTCCAAGGTGATGTTAAAGATGTATTGCTGTTAGACGTTACTCCTTTGTCTTTAGGAATTGAAACACTCGGTGGAGTGGCTACTAAATTGATTGAAAAAAATACAACAATACCAACTAAAAAAAGCCAGGTATTTTCTACTGCAGAAGACAATCAACCCGCAGTATCTATCAGGGTGCTTCAAGGTGAAAGAGAAATGGCAACGGACAATAAAATGTTAGGAAATTTTGAGTTAGTAGGTATCGCTCCCGCTCCAAGAGGAGTGCCACAGATTGAAGTTACTTTCGATATTGATGCAAATGGAATAGTTAGTGTTTCAGCTAAAGACAAAGGAACAGGAAAAGAGCAAAAAATTCAAATTCAAGCTTCTGGAGGATTAAGCGATGAAGAAATTGAGAAAATGGTAAAAGATGCAGAAGTTAATAAAGAAGAAGATAAAAAGAAAAGGGAAACTGTTGATGTTAGAAATCAAGCAGATACCTTAATTCATTCGACTGATAAAAATCTTAAAGAACATGGATCAAAAATTACAGATGCTGAAAAAAAAGCAATTGAAGACGCATCCTCTGAAGTAAAAGAAGCTTTAAAAGGGAGTGATATTGAAGATATAAAGAAAAAAACAGAAACTTTAGTCCAAGCTTCAATGAAATTAGGCGAAGCTATCTACAAGTCTCAAGAGAAAAAACCAGATTCATCTAATGAAGGTGATAAAAATGATGAAGGAAAAAAAGATGACAATGTAGTTGATGCAGATTTTGAAGAAGTTAAAGAAGAAGACAATAAAGAAAAAACTGCTTAAGTCACAACTACTATCATTTCAGGTTAACTTATGGCTAAAAGAGATTTTTATGATGTCCTTGGAGTTGGAAAAAATGCAAGTACAGATCAATTAAAATCTGCTTATAGAAAACTCGCTGTAAAATATCATCCTGACAAAAATCCTGGAGATAAAAATGCTGAGGAAAAATTTAAAGAAGCAAGCGAAGCATATGGAATTCTCTCAGATACTGACAAAAAACAAAATTATGATAATTTTGGGCATGCCGCCTTTGAAAACGGTGGTGGAAGACAAGGTGGTGGATTTGGTGGATTTGGCGGAGCTGATTTCTCAGATATTTTTGAAGATTTTTTTGGAGATTTTGGAGGTGGTGGAAGATCAAGAAATAGAAGGAGCTCCAATAATAGAGGCTCAGATCTAAGATATGATTTATCTATTAGTCTTGAAGAAGCCTACGAAGGTAAAAAACAAGATATAAAATTTGCTACAACAGAAAAATGTATCACTTGTAAAGGAAATGGTTCTAAACCAGGTCATACTCCCGACAGATGCAGTTATTGTGGAGGAAATGGAAAAATAAGGTCAAATCAAGGATTTTTTACAGTTCAACAAACATGTCCCCAATGCAACGGTAATGGAGAAGAAATAACCAACCCATGTAATGATTGTAGTGGCCAGGGTAAAAAACAAGCTTCAAAAAAAATATCTGTAACTATTCCCAAAGGAGTTGATGACGGAACAAGAATAAGATTGGCTGGAAAAGGTGAAGCTGGTAGCAGAGGTGGAGAAACGGGTGATTTATATTTATTTGTTAACGTGAACTCTCATGATTTATTTAAAAGATCAGATGAAAATTTATTCTTTGAGTTTCCAATTTCAATAGCAGATGCTGCACTTGGTACAACAATTGAAATTCCAACAATTGATGGTGGTAAAGCAAAAATTAAAATACCTGATGGAACGCAAAGTGGAAAACAATTTAGATTAAAAGGCAAAGGAATGCCATTCATGCGAAGAGGAGATTATGGAGACTTATATGTACAAGTTAATACAGAAGTTCCTGTATCTTTAAATAAACAACAGAAAGAATTACTAGAAAAATTCAGAGAAATTGAAAATGAAAAATCTAATCCCAGTATTAGAAAATTCTTTCAAAAAGCTAAAAGTTTCTGGAAAAACTAAAGACTAATTCCCTAAAAAAGGTTAATATTTTCATTAATGAAAAAAATTAATTTAGGCATTACAGGTTGTATGGGCAGAATGGGTCGACAACTAATAAAATCAAGCACAAGGAATAAGAATTTTAATCTTGTTACTCTCACTGAAAATCGAGTCATTAATAAGAAAATTAAAGGAATTTTACCTGAATTTAATACCGAAGAGGCATTTAAAAAAACGGATGTGATAATAGATTTTACAATTCCTAAATGCACAATTGAGATACTTAAAATTGCATCAAAACTGAAAAAAAGAGTAGTGATTGGAACTACAGGCTTTACCAGAAAAGAGGAGGATTTAATTAAAAGATTCTCTAAAAAAACTCCAATATTGAAAGCAGGGAATATGAGTCTTGGCGTAAATTTATTAATGTATTTAACGGAGATTTCCTCAAGGTCATTAAATGATAACTACTTATCTAAAATTTTTGAAGTACATCATAAATATAAAAAAGATTATCCATCTGGAACTGCATTAATGCTTGGAAAAGGTATTGCTGATGGAAAAAATAAGAATCTTTACAAATTAATTGGTAAAAAATATTTAAATAAAAATTCCTTTCCGTATGGAAAAAAAATTAATTTTAATTCAATAAGAAAAGGTAAAATCATAGGGGAGCATGAAGTAAAATTCTCCTGTGGAAAAGAAATAATTACATTAAATCATGAGGCATTTGATAGAACTTTGTATTCTGATGGTGCCTTAACTGCTGCTGAATGGCTATTCAGAAAGAGGCCTGGTCTTTATTCCATGAGAGATTTATTAAATTTTTCATAATGAATGAAAAAGAAAAAGCAGAAAAAATATTAAAAATTTTAAATAAAATTTACCCTAAAGTACCTACACCATTAAAACATAAAAATATATTTACACTATTAGTTTCTGTTCTGTTATCTGCTCAATGTACTGACTTAAATGTAAATAATGTAACAAAAAATATTTATACTAAATATTATAAACCAGAACATTTTGTAAAATTAGGAAGAAAAAAAATAGAAAAATTAATAAAAAAAATTGGAATTTTTAGAATTAAAGCAAAAAGTATTTATTTATTGTCTAAAAAACTTTTGGACAAACATAAGGGTAGGGTTCCCAAAACATTTTTTGAGCTTGAAGAGTTACCTGGTGTAGGACATAAAACAGCTAGTGTTGTTATGTCTCAAGGTTTTGGTTTCCCAGCTTTTGCGGTAGATACTCATATTCATAGATTGGCACAGAGATGGGGCTTAACAAATGGTAAAAATGTTATTCAAACTGAAAAAGATTTAAAAAGAATTTTTCCAAAAAAAAAATGGAACAAATTACATCTTCAGATAATTTATTATGGTAGGGAATATTGTAAAGCAAGACAATGTTATGGATTAACTTGTAAAATATGCACTACTTGTTATCCTGTAAGAAAAAAACCTTTGATAACTAAAAAAGCTTAATATGAAAATTTTAGGAATTGGAAATGCAATCGTAGACGTACTTTGCAGAGTCGATGAAGAATTTTTAAATAAAAATTCACTTACAAAAAGTACAATGAAACTTATTGATGAAATAGAATTCAAAAATTTAATATCTTTATTAAATATTGAAGATACAATATCTGGTGGTTCTGTTGCAAATTCTATAGTTGGATTATCTCAATTAAATAATGATGTAGGTTTTATAGGCAAAATAAATAATGACACTTTAGGACAAAAGTATGAAGATGGATTAAAAAAAGAAAAGGTTAATTATTTATATTCAAAAAAAAAAGAACCTATTCCAACTGGAAGCTGTTTAATTTTAATTACACCCGACTCTGAAAGAACTATGTGCACTTTTTTAGGAACAGCTGGTAAAATAACAGATACAGATATCGATGATAAAGTTGTAAAAAATTCTGAAATAACTTTCTTAGAAGGTTATTTGTGGGATGAAGGTGACCCTAAAAAAGCTTTTAATAAGGCGATAAATAACTCAAATAAAGTAGCAATGTCATTATCAGATTTATTTTGTGTTGAACGCCATAAAAATCAATTTTTAGATTTAGTAAAAAATAAATTAGATATTGTTTTTGCAAATGAACAAGAAATTATTTCACTGCTTGATTGTAAATCTTTTAACAATGTAGTTCCATTTTTAAAAAATTTAAATAAAAATATAGTAATTACTAGAGGTGATAAAGGTGCCATTTCAATATCAGGAAAGAATGTGATTGAATGTCCAGCTAAAAAGAATCTTAAAATAACAGATCTTACTGGAGCAGGAGATTTATTTGCAGCTGGCTACTTACACGGTGTAATCAATAAAATGAGTGGAATGGAGTGTTTGTTTAAAGGAACAGAATTATCATCAAAAATTATTCAAAAAGTTGGAGCAAGAATTTAAGTTTTTTTTATTCGTTTGAAGCTTCCTTTGCCTTTTTTTGGTTTTATTATCTTAGGTTTAAATTTTTTTGTATATAAATCTTTAATAATAGGATTTTTTTTATTTAATTTGGTAGCCATTTTTTTTACTGAGTATAAAATTTGAATCTTTAAAAGTGTTAAGGATTTTTTTTCTAAGCCGATAGATATGTGTCTCAACTGTATGTGTTTCTATATCTGATTGATATCCCCAGACATTAGTTTCTAACTCTTCGATACTAACTGAAGTACCTGCTTTAGATAAATATAATATTGTATTTATCTCTTTTTCAGTTAATTTCAGTTTAGTTTTTTGTGATAACATTTCTCTAGAATTTAAATTGATATTGTAATTATTGATATTTATCTGAGATTGGTCGTTGAACTGTTGTTTTAAAAGCTCAACATTAAATTTTTCGATTAACTTAAAAAGTTTAATTGGTAACTGATTAACAATATATTGATTCTCAATATTTGAAATTTTATTCTTAGTAATTATTAAATAGTTATCTAAATTATTTAACTCATAATTCAACGATTTCTGATTAATTGCATTTATAATTTTAAAATTCAATTTATTCTCAATTTCTTTAAGAATTTCATATAAAGAGCTATATTGATAAATTAATAAAGTTTGAATATTCATATATATTAAAGATATGACAATTTTTCTAAAAAATAAACATACTCTTAAGATAGATGATTTTTATTTTAAATGTAGCATTGGAAAAAAAGGACTTATCAATAAAAAAAGAGAAGGGGATAAGAAAACCCCCAAAGGAAGTTATGGTTTAGAACATTTATATTTTAGAAAAGATAGAATAAAAAAAATTTCTACTAAATTAAAATGTTTAGAGATAAAAAAGAATATGGGTTGGTGTAATGACATAAGATATCCAAAAAAATATAACAAATTAATAAATACTAATCAGAAGATTAGGCATGAAAAACTTAAACGTAAAGATCATAAATATGATTTATTAATACCTATCAAGTATAATTTTAAAAATCCTTTAATTAACATTGGTAGTTGTATTTTTATTCACTTAACTAATAATTATAAACCTACAGCTGGCTGTATTGCGATAAAGAAAGATGATTTTTTAATATTATTAAAAATAATTAATAAAAATACTAAAATAAAAATATACTAAAATCTTTCTCCAAAAATACTGGAGCCAATTCTTAGATAAGTTGCGTAGTTTTCTGATGCTGTCATGTAATCTAAAGACATACCCATACTAAGTTCTTTAAAACTAAAATTTTTATTTAAAGTATTCATCTTTGAAAAATATTGCGAGGAATCTTCATTCACTGGTGGAATACACATTAAGCCGATCAAATCTAAATTAATTTGTTTACAATATAAAATTAAATCTTGAATTTCACTTTCTTTTACCCCTGATTTTTGATCTTCATCACCAATATTAACTTGGATAAATATTTTAATCTTTTTATTAATCTTTGATTGTTCTTCAGAAATTTTTTTTGCGAGTTTTTTATTATCAACAGAATGAATATAATCAAATATTTTTACGGCAAATTTAACTTTGTTAGTTTGTAATTTTCCAATCATATGGAGTTTTATATTTGGATTTCCTAATTTTATATCCATCCATTTGTCATATGCTTCCTGAACTTTATTTTCCCCAAAATTCACATGACCATGATTAATTAATGGTAAAATTTTATCTATTTTAAAAGTCTTGGATACAGCAATAATTTTTGGTAACTTAATTATCTTTAAATCATTTAAGTTTGATTTAATTGTATTTTCTATGTTAATTAAGTTTTGAACCGTATTATGCATGAATTTTCCAGAACTAAATATTACTTTATTAATAAATTTGATACAAACAATATTGATCATCAAGATAAACAAACTGTTATTATTTATAGAAATTATTCCTCAAAAAAAATAGATGAGGTGCTTATAGCTAAATGTAAAAATTACTGCAAAAAAGAAAAGAAGCAATTCTATATATCAAATAATATAAAGCTTGCTATTAAGTTAGGCTTAGATGGGGTGTATATACCTTCTTTTAATAAAGATTTTGATCATTTAAGTTATACGTATAAAAAAAAATTTAAAATTATTGGATCTGCTCACAATCTTAGAGAAATAAGGATTAAAGAAAAACAAAGAGTAGAAAGTATTTTTTTATCATCATTATTTAAAAAAAATAATAATTTTTTAGGAATTAATAAGTTCAAATTATTATCAAGATTAACAAAGAAAAAAATTGTTATACTTGGTGGAGTTTCAACAAAAAATATTAAGCTACTTAAATTGTTTAGTGGATCTGATTTCGCTGGAATATCTTATTTTGAATAAAAAAAAGGCCCCTAGAAAGGGGCCCTTTTAAATAATTTGTATCTAAATTAATTAGAATGCAAATGAAGCACCTAAAGCCCAAACTTCTCGGTCTTCAGTTGTTGCAGTACTGTATGATACGTTATCACCACTAGCTTGTGATGCAGTCAATGTCATACCACCTGTAACGTAAGTAACTTTCAATCTTTCGAACTCAGCTGCTACGTTAGTTGCAGATTGAACACCAAACTCAAGTTCCTCAGAACCGTAAGATATTGATAGTTCATCTGATACCGTGTAAGCAACATTGTAAGCTGTAGTGTTTTGATCACCAGATGCAACCGCATCATTGTAATCAGACTCCATATAACCTACAGTAATTGGACCGTATGCATATGTAGCTTTCATTACTTCGTGATCAGCTTCAGAAGCTGCAGAAGCGTTATCTTCACCACGTGCGAATGTTAATGATAATCCATCAATTCCTGCATAAGCCACTGACCATGCAGTCGAAGAATCAGCATTAGTTCCTTGAGGTGAGTAAGACGCTTTAACTGTTAAATCATCCATTACTGATGGTAATGTATAATTTAAACCACCAGCTGCTCCTGGAGCCGCTTCTGGCTCATCAGCTGCTGCTTGGAATGCATCCCAAATGTTTCCAGCTACTGTGCCATCTACTGCACCTGATGCTGAATCCATACCTTCACCAGTCATAGTTAAAGATCCTAATGAATCTGAACTAACAGTTACTGAGTGACTGTCAAATGGAGCTCCACCACCAAACGCTAATGTGCCTGATCCAACTGAAGTAGTTGTATCATCACCTTGGTCGATTACGAAAGATATTGATACGTTTAAACCATTATCTAATTCTCCACCACCAGTAAACGTAAGTTGGTTACTCATAGAAAAAGATTTACCAGAGTTAGCAGCGCCACCATTGATATGTTCTAAGAACATACCAGCTGAACCAGCTACTGTTACTTCACCAGCATACGCTGAAGTAGCAACAAGTGAACCCGCTAAAGCAGATAAACCTACTTTTTTAAATTTGTTCATTATATTTCTCCTTAGTTTAATAGTTATTATTAATAATAAACATTGTACGTATATCACTCAGATATTTATTTATTTGATAAATTAAGGCTTATTAACCATAAAATTAATGAATGTTGCATTTTTGCAACATTTTTTTACTGTTTTTTCATATATTTTATGATTATTAAGAATATGTTGTATAAAAAATATCTAAATAAATACTAATATGATTTCGACTAAAAAACTACATATACTTGGATTTTTAGCTATAATCGTTTTTTTTCTCAATTCTTGTCAAACTATTAAAAATCTTCCTGGCGGCGACGCAAGAGAATTTCCAGCAGACCCTGAATTAAGATTAAAAAAAAATCTTGAAGAAGGTCGAGGTTTTAGACTTTCTGAATTTGGAAAAACAAGAGGTGGTGTTTTTGATTTTGCAAGTTCAAACGAGCTATGGAGAGCTTCTCTTGATGTAATAGATTTTATGCCTCTATCTTCAGTTAATTATAGCGGAGGTATAATAGTAACAGATTGGTATTCTAAAAATGAAAGTCCCAATGAAAGTATTAAAATATCTATAAGATTTCTTACCAATGAAATAAGGTCTGATGCTCTGGATATTAATATATTTAACAGAAAATGTTCAAACAGTTTACTTAATTGTAAATTTACTGAAACTGACGGAATACTAGTAACAGAACTTAAAAAGGAAATTCTTAAGAAAGCTGCAATTTATGAAAAGGAAAATAAGGATAAAGATAAAAATAAAAAAAAGAAAAAAAAATAGTTCAGCAAAATATTAAAAAATAATCAATTAATCTAAATTTTTGTGGAAAGATATAATTTTAAAATTATTGAAACTAAATGGCAAAGTTTTTGGAAGGAAGAAAAAACCTTTCAAACTCATTTAGATAAGAGTAAAAAAAAGTTTTACTGCCTTGAAATGTTTCCATACCCATCAGGAAAAATTCACATGGGGCATGTTAGGAATTATACTATAGGCGATGTTTTGGCAAGATTCAAATCATTGCAAGGCTATAATGTTTTACATCCAATGGGATGGGACTCTTTTGGAATGCCAGCAGAAAATGCGGCTAGACAAAATAATTTAAGTCCAAAAGATTGGACAGAATCCAATATCGCAAATATGAAGTCTCAGCTAAAGAGATTGGGTTTATCAATAGATTGGGATAGAGAAATCTCAACATGTTCTCCAGATTACTACAAACATCAACAAGAGTTTTTTTTAGAGCTATACGATAAAGGACTTGTTTATAGAAAAGAGCAAGATGTAAATTGGGACCCAGTAGACCAAACAGTTTTGGCTAATGAACAAGTAATAGATGGCAAGGGCTGGAGATCAGGTGCTAAAGTCGAAAGAAAAAAATTAAATCAATGGTTTTTCAATATAACCAAATTTTCCAATGAATTATTAGAAAATCTAGAAAACCTTGATCTATGGCCAAATAAAGTAAAAGTAATGCAAAAAAATTGGATTGGAAAATCTTTTGGTTGTGAAGTAAATTTTAAAATTGAGTCCGATGAGGAAGTTAAACAGATAAAGTGTTTTACCACTAGGCCCGACACATTATTTGGATTATCTTTTTTGGCACTTTCAGTTGATCACCCTCTGTCTAAATTTTATATTAATAACAAAGATTTTTTAGAATTCAAAAAAAAATGCTCTGAAACAGGTACTACTGAAGAATCAATTGCAAACGCAGAAAAAATTGGATTCAAAACTAATTTAATCGCAATTAATCCACTAGATGAAACAATAAAAGTACCAGTTTACTTTGCAAATTTTGTTTTGATGGATTATGGATTGGGCGCAGTTTTTGGATGCCCCGCCCATGATCAAAGAGACTTAGATTTTGCAAACAAATATAATTTAAAAGTTAAAACAGTTGTTACTCCTGATAAAAATAATTTAAATTTTAATGTAAAAAATGAAGCTTATACAGAATCAGGTTTTATGATTAACTCATCTTTTTTAAATGGAATTAAATCACCAGAGGACTCAATAATTAAAACAATAAATCATTTAGAAGAAAAAAAATTAGGAACAAAAAAAATTAATTTTAGATTAAAAGATTGGGGAGTGTCCAGGCAAAGGTACTGGGGTTGCCCGATTCCAATTATGTATGATGAAAATAATAATCCTCATAAAGTTCCTAATAACATGTTACCAATCGAATTACCTAAAATAGATAAATTAAAACCAACAGGTAATCCTCTAGATAAAGCATTAGATTGGAAAAATATCGTAATAGATAAAAAAAAATATACTAGAGAAACTGATACTCTTGATACATTTGTAGACTCCTCTTGGTATTACTTAAGATTTTGTTCTCCAAAAAATAAAAATTACGGATTTTCTCAT
>MDSV01213423.1_pt1 | contig 10696 bp, 10 predicted proteins | sample 810851 | NCBI WGS metagenome assembly MDSV01 (sample SAMN05326640, study PRJNA326480) | marine metagenome | isolation source: seawater | place: Atlantic Ocean: North East | collected 2012 | reverse complement strand
GAAGCGCAGTAATGCGTGCAGCTGACCAGTACTAATAGCTCAATTGGCTTGATTTATGCACTGAAAAAAATTTTTTAATAGGTAAAAGATAAAAAAAATAGTTAATAATACTGAAAAATTAATATAAATATTTTTAAATTTTTAATGAGTTTCAAAGTTATTTCAAAATTTCCTTTAGCTTATGATAGTGACGACCGAAAAGATCCTAAAGGAGCAATCTATGATAATTCAAAAAATTATAGATTTAATGAAAAAATCTATAGTTATTTTAAAGATTGCCAAAATATACATAGAAAAAATATAAAAGTTCTTGATCTTGGGTGCGCTGGAGGGGGGTCTGTTAGAGATTTTTTAGAAGGCGGTTGTACAGCAATTGGTATTGATGGTAGCGATGCTTCTTTAAATCTTAAAAGAGCAGAATGGGCAACTCTTGAAAACCATTATTTATTTACTGCTGATATAACAAAAGAATTTCAAATAGTTGATGGCTCAAACGAAAATTGTAAATTTGATTTAATTACTTCATGGGAAGTTATGGAACATATTAAAATAGATGAGCTTGAAGTCTTGTTGACGAATATCAACAATCATTTGAAAGATATGGGTTTGTTTATTGTTAGTATTGATATCACAGAAGGCAAAAGCGAAACAGGTTTAAAACTTCATCAAACTGTAAGATCTAAAAATTATTGGGTTAATTTATTTAAAAAACATAATTTAGTAGAAAGGCCTGAGTTTTTAAATTATTTTAATAATCATTATATACGTAGTGTTAAATTTTCTGCCCCAAACTCTTTTGTTGGAGTGTTTACAAAAAATTATTCAACACCAATCCCTAAAAAATTAAAATTGAAGACCAAAATAATGGATTATTGGTTTGGATCAAAAACACAAAAAACAATCAAAAGATTTATAATGGGCCCAAATCCCTCCGATAAAAAAATATAATAAAATAATTTAATAAATTTTATAAAAAGTTTTTTGATAAAATTTATAAACAGTCTCGATTATTGCAGAAAATATTAATGTTGATAAAAGAGAAAATCCAAAGAATGGTATAGCAAGCAAATAACAGCTTAGCATTCCATTTAAACTATAACCGTAAGAACCGTTTAGCCATACACCGAAATTACTTACTACAAAGAAAATTACAGCACCAGTTAGTGCGCCAAAAATTCTGAATGTAATTGATCTATTAAAATAATTTGAAATTAGACCTATAAGAATTACACTTCCAGATGTAAATAGAATTGTTGAATGAAATCCTAAAAATAAATCAGTGAATAATAATGCTATAACTACTACTGGTATATATTTTTTTCCAAAAACTGCAGGAATATAAAAACTTAAAGCTAAAAGACTAGTAAAATTTGGGGGGTGTGGAATGAACCTACTCGCAGATAACACAACTAAAACGCCAAAAGCAATCTTTAGGTAATTCATTGTATTATAATAACATTCAGTTTTGATAAGACAACTATTTAATAGCTCATTCCAAATTTAATAATTCTATCCTCTTGATTATATCCATGGGGTCTTTGATATGTTTCATCTAAAGCGTTAGTGAGTTTAATATAAAAATTACCACTATTTAATTTTTTTGTAATTTTTAGATCTATTAAGTCAGTGCTATCCATTTCAATGGTATTAAAATTTGCAGAATGTGTATCAAAATGTTTTCCATAATGATTATATTTTACATTTAAAATTAAATTACCAAAAAAAATGTTTTCGATATTCCTATTAAAATTTAAACCATAATTTTTATTTGGCCTTCTTAATTGACTAGCGCCATTTTCCTTCTTTGATGATAAAAAGGATGTAAAGAAATCTAAATTAGTATTTTTAAACTTTACATTTATTTGATTATTTAAACCAGATTGATTTAAATCAATGTCATCACTATCATTTTGATATTTGTTGCTAATATATTCTATATTATTTTTAATGTTTGCTTTAAAAGCTCTAACAGATAGATTTAAGTATTCATTTAAAAGTATACTAGAATATACTTCGTAAGTATTACTTTTCTCAGGTTTAAGATATTTATTTCCAGAGTAACCATAATTATCGGTACCAAACATTTCATATAGTGTAGGATTTCTTAATCCATTCATATATGAAATACCTAAATTAAAATTATTGAACCTTTGTTCAATATTTAGTTTATAAGTGTTATTTGCTCCAGTCTGTTTATGCTCATCTCTTCTTCCAAATATAGAAACATTTGAATTTTCCAAAAAATTCCAACCTAAATTACCATATAATGCAAAATTATCAGAATGACCTTTTGTTGATGCTTCGTATGATCCATTGTTATTAAAGTATCCCCAATCGTATTTGTACTCAGAACCTATTCCGTAAGAAAGTTTGTTGCTTAATTTTCTTGATAAATCATATTTTAAACCTAAAACCTCGCTCTCGTAGGTATCGATTGTTCCTTTTTCATCATACTCTCTGTCATAAACATTGTAATAAAAAATATAATTGTCTTTTTTTGAATTAATTTGATTTTCCAAACCAAACTGAATTGCTCCCATTTTATTATTACCCTCATAACCGTGCTGATTAGTATTAGAATTATCATATTCCGCTTTTGTTTTTCTTAAATATGTAGTGTTATAAATTCTAATATTTTCATTTAAAAATTTTTCATAATTGATATTTGTTGAATAATTATTTAAGGCGTCTTTCTCATCAGATATATTTCCTCTAGCACTTACGGTTTCATTTTTCACACTACCGATTTTTATGTTTAAAGAAGAATTTTCAAAAATGTATGTTTTATTTCCTGAAAATTCATAATTACCGCTATAGTCAGTTGCTGCAGAAATAGAATCTTTATAATCACCTGTCAAAATTATATTCACAGCTCCACCAATTGCATTTGTTCCAAAATGAGTTGCACTAGATCCTGGATATACCTCAATTTGTTGAATAGTTTGAATAAAATCTACACCAAAGTCATGCAATCCCTGAGTTGTTGACTGGTCATTAATTGGAATTCCATTGATCATAACCAATGTATGATTTGATCCAGTACCTCTCATAAACATAGATGCTTGCTGACCTTTAGGCCCTGATTGTGTTATGTTCACATCTGGTAAAGATTTTAAAATATCGATTAGATCTATAGCTCCACTTTCTATAATTTGTTTTTTTGTAATAGTGGTTTTATTTATTCCAGATATAGAAAAACTTGAAGAATTTGGCAACAAACTAATAATTTCAACACATGGAATTTTATTTTTATTTTCCCATTTGCAAGAATAATTAGTGACATTTTCATTTGCGTTACCGATATTTAAAAATGTTAAACTTAAGATTATAAATAAAATAAACCTTGGCATAATTTCTCCTATAAATTTTTTTATGCCTCTGGTAATTTTTCATTGTAGAATTAGACTTTTCCTGGCCTTCATTCATCAAAGGGCTAGATTGGGTGGCGCTCCGACTTTACGGTTGCAGGAACAGCAAAAGAATCTCACTTTAATTTCCCACCATGCATTTCAATCTGATTTTGTATAGCTAAATTGATGTTTTTATTCAACATTTATTTTTTTCAATTGATTTTAAGGAATATTTTATTGAGTTTTATGTATTTATTATTATAAGCTTAACTTCTATGAAAAATAAGGTATTTTTATTGTTTCCCCCTGGAAAAGTTTATGTTCATTCAGATGGAACTCCAGCTGCAAGAAAACATTGTTCACCTCCTATTGGTATTGCATATCTTGCAAGTAATCTTATAAAACATGGCTACGAGGTCTCTGTTACTGATGCATTAGTCGATGGGTTTGATCAAGAAATTTACGAAGAACCATTCATAATTTATGGACTATCTCCAAAACAGATTGTTGAGAAAATAAAAAAATTTAATCCCGATGTTGTTGGTATCTCTGTACTATTCTCTATGACAGTAAGTGAAGTTTATAAAATCTGTAAAGAAATAAAAAGTCAACTTCCAGATATGCCAATTATCTTGGGTGGTCAACATCCATCAGGTGCGCCTCACGATGTATTGGGAAGACCATACGTTGACTACATAATAAGTGGAGAAGCAGAACTCACAATTTTAAAATTTATGGATGCATTGAATAAAAAAATATCTTTTGAAGAGGTTCCAAATTTATATTTTAAAGACGAAAATAAAAAAATTGTAAATACCAATACAATTAAAAATGTTAAACCTATGGTTGTTGGAAAAGGTTGGGAGTATTATGCAAGAAAAGAGTCGTCTGTTCCAGAAAAACTTGATGAATTACCTTACCCTGCCTGGCATCTTTTTAATATGGAGGGTTATTGGAAATCAAATGTAAGGACTGGTGGAGGTAACCCAAAAACTAATAGATATGCAGTAATGTTAAGCACAAGAGGATGCCCACATACATGTAAGTTTTGTACCTCACCTCTCGCTAGTGGCTTTAAAGCTTATAGAAAAAGATCTAATGAGTGTGTTATTAAAGAAATAAAATGGCTAGTTGATACTTATCAGATAGGCGAAGTTCAGTTTGTAGAAGATAATTTTTTTGTAAGTAAAAAAAGAGCAAAAGATTTGATGAGAGATTTAGCTAGAGAATTCCCTGATGTATATTTTCAATCAACAGGTGGAACAGAGGTTAATGCTCTAGATGACGAAATGATTGAATTGATGGCAAAATCAAACTTTTATCATGCAATATTAGCTATAGAAGCAGGGGATCCAGAGGTGCAAGCAAGTTCAGTTGACAAGAATGTTAAATTGGATCGTTTACCTCAGATCGTAAAAAAATTAAAAGAACACAAGATAGATACTAAAGCCTTATACATGATAGGTTTTCCGGGTGAAACGAGAGCTCAAATACAAAAAACAGTCGATCTAGCTTTAAACCTTGGAATACTTGATTTTAATTTGTCAATTGTGACAGCTTTACCGGGCACGCCGCTGTATGATGAGTGTATTGAAAAAGGTTTATTCTTAGAGGGTACTACTGCAGATAATTTAAATTATTCTAAATCCAATATTAAACTGGGTGATATTACTGTTGATGAACTTGAAGACATTAGACGAAGTGTTTGGAAAAAAGCATTTAAAAAAAGAATGGATCAAAATAAAGAAAAAGCCTCTGACAGCAAAGATAAGTATGTATGGACCTCTGTCGATGACTATCAATTTCATGGATTTAAAATTAGACCACCATCAAGAAGAAAGCTTTCTCCCGAAGAAGAGTTAAAAAAACAAGCTATTTAAGACTTTCTATAAATACGGTTATATATATTCTTATTATTTGATTTATTAATTTTTAGTTTACTTATTTCCTTAAATTTATTTTTTTTTAGAAAAGACTTAATGTAAAAATCGTCACTGATACCGTTATCTTCAATATAAATTTCTTTCGCTCTGGAGATAATTTTTTTTCCACCTAAAACAACTACTTTTTCATTACCATCAACATCTATTTTTATTTTACTTGGTTGTTTAAGCTTAAGTAATCTAAATATTTCATCAAGAGAAAAGCTAATCTGATTAATTTCAAATTTATCACCATATCTTGTGGGTAATTTTGATTTCTTTTTTAAAGACTGAAGAGCATCTCCAATTGAAAAATCGCGATAATATATTTTAACAATTTCATTTTTATCATTTAATGCAAAAGGTAATATTAAACAGTTCTTATGTAATTTATTTAAGTGTATATTTTCAAATAAAATTGAAATATTTTTTGGATCCAGTTCAGCAGAGTAAACTAACAATCCTTTTGATGCAACAGCAACAGAATATATACCAACATTAGCACCTATATCTAAAAATACATCTTTACGACTAAATTTATTTATCCATTCAATCATCATAGGCTCCTCAGAGTAAAAACTTTTAACTCTCCAATTAAGTCTTCCATGACCTGTTTTGAAAATTAATTTTTTTTTGTTATAAAAAATTTCATTGGTTAAATTTAAGTTTTGATAGAATTCATTTGAAAAAAAGTTATTGTGATTTAAAAAAAAAATTTTTTTAAGTAAATTAATTATTAATCTTATAATTTTCACTCCTAAGGTTGCCTGATATCCAAAAATAAGTTTTTTTTTCATATTAACATTTTAAATTATTAGAAAATTTAGTTATTAATATATTGTTTATGAAAATTTTTAAAGATCATATAATGGTTACTGGTTCTAATGGATTTATTGGTTCAAATTTAATTAAAGCACTCTCAAAAAAATTTTTTGTTCATGCATATCATAGAGGAAAAAAAAGATTTAAAAATTATGAGAATGTATCTAGCAAAAAAATAGATTTAATAAAATTAAAAAAAATTGACCACAGAATAAAAATGATTGTCCATTGTGCTTCAAATACTCCACCAGGTTATCCACAAAAAAATTGTTACAAAAATAATACTAACGTTGATAATAAAATTTTATCTTTAATTAAAAAATCAAATGTAAAAGTATTTATCTATCTTTCTAGTATTTCAGTTTATGGTAAAAATAAACCAAGAGTTATTTCTGAAAATACTAGAACAAAACCTTCAGATTTATATGGAAAGTCAAAACTTGAAACAGAGTTAAAAATAAAAAAATTATCAAAAAAATTAAAAATTAATTTTATAATTTTAAGATTATGCACAATTGTGGGTCGAGATTGTCATAGTACATTTTTAAGCAGAATTGGTGAAAGAATTAAATCAAGTAAGAAATTAGATGTATATGGTTCAAATAATTATTTTAACTCATGCTTTCATATTACAACTCTTTCAAAAAATATATTAAATATTTTAAAAACAAGGAAATTTAAAAATAATTTTAATTTGTTAATTTTACATTCAAAAAGTCCTATTAAACTAAAAAAAATTTTTAGTTTTTTTAAAAATCACCTTAATAAAAATATTATTTTAAATGAGCTAAAAACAATTCATAAAGGATATCTAATTAAATCAAACAAATTAAATAAAAATAAATTTATTTTAGATAGCACTGCCAATGTAATTAAAAAATATATTATTGATTTAAAATAGACTTATACAAAAGTCCAATCTTTATTTAAAAAAAATTTTTTTTGAAATTTATTTAATTTGTCAATTTTTTTTGTGAAAAATTGCTGATTAAAAATTAAATGTTGTTCAATATTTTCAATATTTTTTGAATTTAAAATACTTGTTTCCTCAAAAACAAAATGTATTTCTTTTTTATTTTTTTGGGCCAACTTATATATTAAATACCTACTATCTAAGTCATCAGGCAAATGAAAAGTTGATAGCATACAGATACCTTTTATTCGTTTTTCCTCCAAAAGAGATTTAAGTACAATATTATTTGTACCATATGTATTTTCATTTGTAGAAAGGAAAAATTCACCGTTTAATTTTTCAATAATATATTTTTTATTCATTTGATTTTGAGCATACGAGGGAAAAATAACACCATTAATTGGTTTTAAATTTATATAACCTGCAAATACTCTTTTTTTTTTCAATTGAAAGAACTTTTAATTTTTTTTTTGTTTATAGCTTCAATGAAGTTAAAACCAATTTTTGTTAATGGTTTAATTACATGTGGTTCAAAAAAATGCGGAATATTTCTGTGTGTTTTACTAAATACATCATAGGGAGAAAGCAAGCTTTTAAACCGACAATTTAGAGATATTCTTGTTTCATTAGTTTTGTTAACTATGTTTCCATGTTGTATAATTGGAGAAAAAATTAATATTTCTCCATAATTTATTTTAAGAAATTTAAATTTTTTTTTATGCTTATTATAAATTTTTAATATCGTTGTATTTTTATTTTTTGTAATTTGCTCATTGATCTTTTTATTGTCTCTGGGATTAGTAATAAACATTGAATGACTACTTTTTTTTACATTCATCATAGGTATCCATATAACAACTTCGAAAGGACTTTCTCCTGCATAAATATCTGAATGCATTGGAAGCATCGATTTTTCATCATTTGGCATCTGAATTGATAGATTTATTTTTTTTTGCATGGCAATTTCATTTCCAACCATGCTATCTAACAACTCTTTAGCTGAGTTATAATACCATTCTCTAAAAGGTTTATTTTTATTAATTTTTTCAATTGCTTTAACCCTGAATTCATTTAATTTTGATTTGGGAAGCTCTTTATGCAATCGTTGGAAAAAATTTATTTTTTTTTCTAGTGTAATGGTTTTTTTATTCTTACTAAATATAGAATATAAAAAATCTTGAATTTTATTTAAACTATTTTGATTGTTACTTTTTTTGATCAAGTACCCATTTTTTTGAAAAAAATTTATTTCACCTTCTGTAATCATAAAAATTATTTTATATATAAATTCAATTTAAAGATTTTCATAAAACTCTAAACCCTGCATAATTATATCATCTATATCAACATATCTATAAGTACCCATTCTACCTACTGAAAGTACATCTTTTGGTAAGGCATTTAGGTATTTTTCAGCAAGCTCTACCTCTTTTTTTATCATTGTAGGATAAAGTTTATTTTTTAATGACGGAACTTCTAAGGTGATTAATGAATTTTTACTTTTATGTAAGGTAAATTTTTTAAACTCAGTAACTCTTGTTTGTTGCTCATTTTCATTAGGATAGTAAATAAAATAAACATCTTCTGGTAAAACTTTTTCATTAGGTAAAACAATTTTATAAAAATCCCTACCCACATATTTTAATTCACCCCAACAATAAGAAAAAATAAAATCTGGTGAAACTGTAGAAATAATCATGTCTCCAGAAAATTTATCGTCTTTTGTGTGTACAATTTTCTTATCAAGATCTACTTTAGTTATGTATGTATTAAGTTTAATATTGCATCCATCTAAAGATACATCGAAAAATCTATTATATCCATCTGTTGCTTTCGGATAGGCATTAATATATCCAGATGGAAATTCATATCTTGAACCAGTTTCTAGAGGTTTTCTTTTTACTGTTGCCTCAAATCCATAATCCATTTCAGTATTTGATTTTAATTGCCAGGCTTTAAGATTATAAAATTTATTAAATCTTTCATATAAAGTTTTGCCTACTCTTCCAATCCAAAAATCTTCAAAGTTTTTTGCTTTAGTTTCTTTAGGTAAATTATCTAACTCCTTAAAGATATCACCAGAATTTTTAAAATTTTTTACATCATCCAAATGCATTGGATAACTTGCAAACATATCCTCTTGTTGTTGGTAACTATAATTCATTTTCTTTATATGCCTCATTGGAACAATTTTATTTAAAAATTCAAAAGCTTTCATATTACTTTCTGGTCCAATAAAATGTCTTGGGCCATAAGTAAATGGATGTCCACCATGATAAAATGTTCTAACTCCTCCACCTACTAATGAAGCATTATCAAAAACTGTTACATCCCAGTTTTTTTTCTTCAACATCATCGCAAACATGCATCCTGTAAAACCACTACCGATAATTAAAGCTTTTTTCATAATTTTAAGAATTTAATATAGACACTTCTTCGGCAAATTCAGGAGATATTATTTCTTCACCTTTAACTTCATCCCAAACATTACAGTTTGCACATATAGAAATATCTTTTTTGTTACCAGTCAAATGAAGTTTTCTTCTCGCATTCATTATTTTAGATTTCCATAATTCTTCAATTGTATTTTTCATAATGCTTCCAGTTGGATATTTGTTATTATAATCAACATTACATAATGGTACATCACCATTAGCAAAAACCACTAATAAAGACCACAATGCTACACATGGTAAATTAGGCTCAAAGCTTTTAGATACCGATTTATATTCATCAAGTTGTCCTCCCCAATTGAATATATTATGATAGTAAACTCTATCAACTTCGGAAGTATATTTTCTCCAGAAATTATAATAATCATCCCATTCATTATAATTACTTTCTTGTCTTATCATTCTAATCCATACTCGACAATCTGGGTTGATTTTATCTCTTAGTTCTAAAAATTTGATTGCATTATCTCTTACCTCCTCAAAATTAAGTCTGACACGAATATTTTCAAAAACATCTTTTTTTAGACTATCAATTGAAAATATAACCATGCCCAATCCAGCTTCTAACAAATCAATCGCTTTTTTTTCATTAAGCAGAGATACATTTGTTGCAATAGACGTATTTTTAATACCGTTTTTATTTAATTTGTGAATTCTTGAAGCCATTTTTTTGTCAATTAAGGGTTCTCCATCCCTATAAAGACTTACTCTTTTGATATGATTTTTATTTTTTATTATGTCGTCACTAATCTTATTCCACACATCATCTTTCATAACTGGATAGTTTCTTTCCCAGTCGTTAATAGTGCACATAGGACATCTAGCATTACATGCATTAACTGTCTCAATTTCTATATATTTGGGGAATTTTAAAAGACTACTATATTCAGAATTTTTATCTATTCTTCTATTTAAATATGATTGTAGCTTTTCCATTTTAAGATTTAAAAATTTTACTTTTAAGAATATTTATATCACTTTTGTTATTAGTCAAATTCAATGACCATTTACTAAAAATACTATCATTTTTCTTTAAAAAAGGACCTGACTTACTCTCATGGTAGATTACGTATTTTGAAATTGGTAACATTGTATGAAATACATTTACAGGTGTTCTAAAAATATTATTTTTTTTAATTTTACATATTTTTTTTATTTTACCTTTATCACTAAACAATACACATGCCATTGAACCTCTTATAATATGATATGTTTCTCCCTTTTTTAGATGTTTAT
>MDSV01222630.1_pt1 | contig 10697 bp, 9 predicted proteins | sample 810851 | NCBI WGS metagenome assembly MDSV01 (sample SAMN05326640, study PRJNA326480) | marine metagenome | isolation source: seawater | place: Atlantic Ocean: North East | collected 2012 | reverse complement strand
TTCTTATGTCTGAAGTAAAAAAAAAGCCGGCTAAAATATTTAGCCGGCTTTTTTAAATTGACTAACTAAACGTTAATTAAAACGCAAGTGTCACTGCCATTAACATTTGGTCAACATCTACTGCTGTTGATGAGTAACCTATGTTTTTATGTGAGTTAAATGACAAAGCTAATGTCATTCCGCCCATATTGTAAGCAGCTTGAATACCTGTAGACTTTTGCTCTACATCTGCAGTGCTATCTACGTTTTGATTAGCTTCTGATCTTTCTTCTTCGTAAGAAAGTGATAGATCATCATTAACAGCTAATGAAACAGACATGTTAGTCTGATCGTAGTAATCTGCACCTGTGTTCGCACTGTCAGCAACTAAGTTAGCTCTCAAACCTTTTGAGTAACCAATTGTTGCGTTCCCCATTGCGTAAGTAGCAAAGTATGCACCACTTTCTGGAGCTTGGTCTTTTTTCGTAGCACCTGCTTTTTTGAATTCCATGTAAGAAGCACCAACATTTAAACCATCAATTGGAGTTGCTTTTACTTGATATTCTGTAGCAGATCTACCAGCGAACGCTGCACCGCCTTCAGTTATAGCAGCGCCTGCATTGTTTCCAGAACCGTTTGCTGTGTCTAAGTCTGGAGCGTATGCAATTTTAGCAGTCATACCAAACGGCAACAAGTCTGCTGGCGTGTGATATTGTACGTTGTTATAAGAGTCGATTGTAAAGTTATCTGTTGTAGCAGATGGATCACCTGAATCTGTTGGTCTTGAGTAAACAGACTGTGATGCTGCATCTTCAACATCTAAAGCACCTTCAAGAATAAATACACCAACAGTTCCGTAAGGAGTTGACATTGTTATTGCTGTATCATCGTTAAGTGCAGATCCACCAGCAGCTGTGTCAGCAGGGTCTAACTCCATAGAGTATGTCCATGCGTAACCAGCGTCAGTTTCACCTGATGCCGTAAAGTTTAATTCATTAGTTATACCTAAACCTTTACCCGCTACATCACCTGATTGAATGTTGTAAGTTGCTTTCGCAGTACCACTTACACTTAATTCACCAGCATTTGCTGAAGCAAAAAGTAAAGAAGAAGATGTTAACATAACGAATAAAGTTTTGATTATGTTTTTCATATTTTTCCTTTGTTATTAGTTAAATATTTAACTGACTGGAAATTAATATATTCGCTACTTTAATGGTAAATATCTTACTAAAACTTGATCTTTTTTGATTAAGTGTTGCATATATATCACTATTTTTATAGTATTTTCCGAGTTTATAGTTTTGAAGCATTAAGTTGTCTAAAAACGATAGTTTAATTGCTATATCAATGTTATTTACTGATTAATCGTATGCATCATTTTATTAGAATAATATTATTTCTTAGTCTCATTTCACTGCTGAGTTGTGGCAACTTAAAGCCCAAAAAAGTAGATATGAGAGAAAATCCAGTTAACATGCAAGAAAGAGCAAAAAAAAATATTAGAGAAGGAAAAGGAGTTTCATTAGGTTCTATTGTAGGAAATAGAGGAGGTAATACAACATTTGAATTTAGTACCTCTAATCCTATGTGGAGAGCTTCTTTAGAAGTTTTAGATTTTATTCCTCTTGCCACAGTAGATTATTCTGGGGGCATGATCATTTCAGATTGGTACTCTGACAGCACAAAATCCAATGAGTCAATTAAAGTAACAATCAGGTTTTTATCCAATGAAGTAAGAGGAGATAGTTTAAAAATTATTTTACACAAAAAAGTCTGTAAATCTAATCAAGTTTGTAGTGTAACTCTTTTAAGTAATTCTAAAATTGATGAAGAGTTAAGATCTAATATTATTAGAAAAGCAGCACTTCTTGAACAAGAATCTAAAGAAAAGAAAAAAAATTAATTAAAAATGGAAAGAGTTAATTTCCAACTTATCGAAAAGAAATGGCAAGAAAAGTTTATATCGGCCAAACTTTATAACAAAAATTCAAAAAAATTTTATTGTCTTGAAATGTTTCCTTATCCATCTGGAAAAATTCATATGGGACATGTGAGAAACTATACTATAGGAGATGTAATTGCTCGATATAAGTTCTTAAAAGGATTTGATGTTTTACATCCTATGGGATGGGATGCTTTTGGACTGCCAGCTGAAAACGCAGCGAGAGAAAATAAATTAAATCCTAAAGAGTGGACAAATCAAAATATAAAGACAATGAAAAAGCAATTGAAAATGCTAGGTTTATCTATTGACTGGGATTTGGAACTTTCAACTTGTGACGAAGAATACTATAAACATCAACAGTCATTATTTATTGATTTTTATCATCAAGGTTTAGTCTCAAGAAAAGAAACTTATGTAAATTGGGATCCAGTTGAAAAAACTGTACTAGCAAACGAACAAGTAATTAATGGTAAAGGATGGCGTTCTAATGCAGTAGTCGAAAGAAAAAAACTTTCCCAATGGTTTTTTAACATTACTAAATATTCAAATGAACTTTTAAAAGATCTAGAAAAATTAAATGGTTGGCCTAGCAAAGTTAAATTAATGCAAAAAAATTGGATAGGAAAATCCTATGGTTGTGAAATGAATTTCAAAATAAAACAACTCAGTGCTGAAATTAATATTTTTACTACGAGGCCTGATACAATATTTGGGGCTAGTTTTATAGCGTTATCTGTTGATCATGAAATTTCGAAACATTTTAAAAAAGATAAGGAATTCCAAAACTTTAAAAAAGAATGTACCAAAATGGGAACTACCGAGGAGGCACTAGCAAATGCAGAAAAGCTTGGATATAAAACTCAGTTCACTGCACAACACCCTTTTCTAGAAAATAAAGAGATACCAGTTTATTTTGCTAATTTTGTATTAATGGATTATGGAAATGGAGCAATTTTTGGTTGTCCAGCTCACGATCAAAGAGATTTTGATTTTGCTAAAAAATATAAGCTTCCTATTATCAAAGTTGTCTCGGATTCAAATAATCATTTAGAAGGGCCAAAAATGAAAGAGGCGTATATTGGTAGTGGTAAAATAATTAATTCAGAATTTTTAAATAATTTAGATATTATAGAAGCAAAAGAAAAGATAATTAAGATAATCGAAGAAAAAAAAATCGGTATAAAAAAAACTTTGTTTAGATTAAAAGATTGGGGTGTTTCAAGGCAAAGGTATTGGGGTTGTCCAATACCTATGATCTATCTTGAAGATGGATCCGTTGTTCCAGTTGAAAAAGAAGAACTGCCAATAAAATTACCAGAAAACATTGATTTGAATTCTTCAGGAAATCCACTCGAGAATCATCCTACCTGGAAAGTAACAAAAGAAAAAAAAACAGGAAAACCTGCTATTCGAGAAACTGATACTTTAGATACTTTTGTAGACTCGTCTTGGTATTTTTTAAGATTTTGCTCCCCAAAACATAAAGATACTCCTTTTGACATTAAGAAAATTAATCATTGGATGCCTGTAGACCAGTATATTGGTGGAATTGAACATGCCATATTACATTTACTTTATTCACGTTTTTTTATGAAAGGAATTAAACAATGCAACAAAAGTATAGAATACTCTGAGCCATTTGAAAATTTATTTACTCAGGGAATGGTTTGTCATGAAACTTATAAAAATAAAGATAATGAGTGGCTATATCCAGATGAGGTTGAAAAAATAGGAGAAAAAAAGGCAGTAAATTTAAAAGATAAATCAAAAGTGAGTATTGGACCATCTGAGTCGATGTCTAAGTCAAAAAAAAATACTGTAGATCCAGAAAAAATGATTAAAGAATATGGCGCTGATGCTGTTAGATGGTTTATCTTATCCGATAGCCCTCCTGAAAAGGACGTTCAGTGGTCAGACACTGGCGTTTCTGCTGCTAATAAATTTTTACAAAAAATATGGAATTTAAATCACCAAATTATCAATAGAAAAACCAAAGAAAGTAATCAAGCAGAAGAAAAACAATTTGAGAGCAAATTAGAGTTATATATTTATAAAATTGACAGTTCGATAAATAATTTTCAATTTAATGTCGCTATTGCTCAATTTTATGAGATATTTAAATACTTTAGATTTTGTTTGGATTTAAAAATCGGAAATAAAATATTTTTACACTCTCTAACAAAAGTAATGAAATTAATGATACCTTTCACACCCCACTTGGCTCTTGAATGTCTTGAGAACTTGGATTGCAAAGATACTAATAAATGGCCGAAAATAAACACTGCTGTTTTGAATGAAGTTAAAATCAATCTAGTTATTCAGATTAATGGAAAAACTAGAGATGTTTTAAGTATTAGCAAGGACACTGACGAGGAAGAAGTTAACAAGTTAGTCAACAAATCATCAAAGGCACAAAAATATCTTATGGATAAAAAAATCATTAAGACTATCTTTGTAAAAAATAAAATAATAAATTACATAATTAATAGTTAATGAAAAAAATTTTTGTAAGCTTAATAACATTAATGATGCTCTCTAGTTGCGGATTTAAAGTTCTGAATAAATCTGAGTTAAGTGATTTTAATATTAAAGAACTCAGAACATCTGGGGACAAAAGAATTAATTATAAAATTCGTAACGATCTACTTACCTATAATAAAGAAAAGTCTACAAACATATTAACGATAGAATTAGATAGTAAAAAAGAAAAGATTATTAAAGAAAAGAATATTAAAAATCAAATAACAAAATATCAGATCATCGTGAAAGTGAATATGAGCTTAAATATAATAAACAGAGGAATTAAAGAAAAAATAAATCTTTCTACTGAAGGAAGTTATACTGTAGCTGAAAATAATTCGTCTACAAGAAATAATGAAAAAAAATTGATAGAAAATTTAGTTTCAAATATTAGCCAAAAGATTTTAGATAAAATTATTTCAAGGGTAAATGATTATTAAAAGTTACATAGCTGAGAAAAATTTAAATCAGATCGATAAATTTAATTCGGTTTTATTTTATGGAGAGAATCAGGGTTTAAAAAAAGATTTTAAAGAGAAATTACGTAGTATTCATAAAGAATGTGAAATTCTGAACTTATTCCAAGATGAAATAATTAAGAATAAAAATCTGATTATAAATGAACTTAATAATAAATCTTTATTTAATAAAAAAAAAATTATTTTTATAGATCAAGCTAGTGAAAAAATTTTTTCAATAGTTGAAGAGATATGTAAGGCTTTAGATGAAGATAAAATTTTCATATTTTGTGGAATACTTGATAAAAAATCAAAACTAAGAAATACTTTTGAAAAAGATATAAACAGTGCGATTATAGCTTGTTATCAAGATAACGAGTTAACAATTAAAAATTTGATATCAAAAGAACTTTCAAAACTAGAAGGTCTATCAAACCAAGCAATAAATTTAATTGCCACAAACGTCAATTTAGACAGAGATAAATTAACCAACGAAATATGTAAAATTAGAAGTTATTTTGAGGGTAAAAAAATAAATTTAGATGATTTGGAAATTCTTTTAAATATAAAAACAAATGATAACTTCAACAGTCTTAAAGACGAAGCACTAAAAGGCAACAAGTTAAAAACTAATGAATTACTTACAGACACAATTTTTGACGATAATAATAATATTTTGTATTTAAGTATTTTAAGCCAAAGATTATTGAAACTAAAAGAAATAAACAACCTATTAAAAAACAATAATAATATTGAGGCAATATTAACAAAATTAAAACCACCAGTGTTCTGGAAAGATAAAGCAAATTTAATAGAGCAATCAAAAAAATGGACTAAAATTAAGTTAGAACTAGCTATTGAAAAGATTTTTGAAGCGGAGAAACAGCTTAAGTCCAGCTCAGTTAATAAAAAAGAATTAATAATTAAAAATCTTCTAATAAATCTTTGTTTGGAAGCTAACTCTTTTTAAGCAATTTTGAAACGAGCTCAAATTGTTCGAGATTTTGATACAGAATAGTTATTTTCCCAGAATTGTTTTTTTTATTTAATATATTTACACTTAATCCTAATCTTTCTTCAATTTTATTCTGTTCATCTAAAATATTTGAATCTATTTTTATTTGTCCAGGCTTTTGTGGAAATTTCTTACTTCTAACTAAAATCTCAACACTTCTAGCACTAAGATTCTTGGAAACTATTTCCTCTGCAATATTGGTTGCAGTAGACAATCCTATCAAAGGTCTCGCCTGCCCTGCGGTCAAAGTTCCTTCTTCTATCATGCCGATAACATCTTTTGGTAGTGTTAATAATCTTAATGTATTACTTATGTGACTTCGGCTTTTTGACATAAATTTTGCAATTTTTTCATGATCATAGCCAAACTCCTCTGAAAGTCTCTGGTAACCTTTAGCTTCTTCAATAACGTTTAAATCATCTCTCTGTATATTTTCAACTATTGCTACTTCTAGTGACTCATTATCATCTAAATCTAGAATAATTATAGGTACTTCATGCAATCCTGCTTTTTGTGCCGCTAACCATCTTCTTTCACCTGCAATTATTTCAAATCTACCAGGATCAACTTTATCTTCTCTAACAGCTATAGGCTGAATTATTCCATTTTTTTTAATAGAATTAGCCAGTTCAGCCAATTTATTTTCATCAAAGTACACTCTTGGCTGGTACTTATTTGGGCTCAAATCACTGATGTTAGCTTTAGAACTATAACTGCTTTCTTTGCTCTTTTTATGTACTTCATTTTTTTGATCCCCAAACAAAGCAGACAAACCTCTTCCTAATCCTTTTTTTTTTTGTTTTTTCATGCAGCTGTTATAACTTTTTGATTTTCCAAAAATTCTTCTGCTAATTTAAAATAAGATTTACTTCCTAAACAACTTTTATCGTAAATTACACAAGGTAACCCATGCGATGGAGCTTCAGATAATCTTACGTTACGCGGTATGACTGTTTTATATACCTTTTCCTTAAAATAATTTCTTGCCTCTTTATCAACTTGAGATGACAGTTTATTTCTTTTATCAAACATGGTTAAAAGAATACCTTTAACTTTTAATTCAGGGTTTAAATTAATTTTTATTCTCTCTATAGTTTTCACTAATTGAGTTATTCCCTCTAATGCAAAAAATTCAGTCTGCAGTGGAACTAATAATTCTTCTGATGCAACTAAGGCCATGATTGTAAGCAAACTCAATGAAGGTGGACAGTCTATAAAAATGTTATCGTATTTTTTTAAAATATTATTCTTTCCTTGATCTAAGATTTGTTTAAGAACAAAAGCTCTGTTTGAATCATTGGCAGTTTCTACTTCAAGACCCGAAAGATTTACATTCGATCCGATAATATCTAAATTGTCTATACCTGTTTGTTTTATAACGCTGTCCAAACTAGTACTTTTAATCAACAGATTATAAATGTTCTCTTGTTCATCACTGTTAGACCTTCCCAATCCTGTTGTTGCATTACCTTGTGGATCTAAATCTATGATTAGATTTTTCTGACCCAAAATGGACAGTGAGGATGCTAAATTTATGACAGTCGTTGTTTTACCAACTCCGCCTTTCTGGTTTATTACTGCTATTGTAGTTTTTTTACTCACTTGATAACACTCATAACTATAATTTTGGAATCTTTATCTGTCATACTATCTTCAAACTTATAACTATAATTATTTGGTAATGATAGATCTTTAATTTCTTTTTTAGCTTTTTTTCCCTTGAGAATAATCATTTTATGACTCTTTTTTATTATTTCACGTGAAATTTTAATTATTTCCTCTATTTTTTTAAAAGCTCTAAAAGTAATTATATCAGCATCAATAGTGTGATTATAAATATTATCTAACACCTCGTATTTTAAACCTAATTCAGCTTTCAGTCTATTTAAAAATTGTCTTTTAACGGGTGATTTTTCGTATAATTTCACGTGAAACTTGTAATCAGAAGAAAATATCCCTAATAAAACACCAGGTAATCCAGCCCCTGAGCCAAAATCTGCAATTATATGAAAATTTGTATAATCTATAAATTTTACTAACTGTGCTGAGTCCAGTATATGCCTACTCCATACAAGAGATTCGGTCTTTTTGGATATTAAATTGTGTTTTTTATTCTCTTTAAGTAACAAGTCAGTGTAAATCTTGACTTTTTCCACTGAAGAATCACTAAAATTCAGTTTTTTTTTCAGGATATTTATAACTTCTAACTCCTGCATTAAGCAGTTACTTTGTATTTCATTTTTTTTATATGAGAAAGAAGTAAAACAATTGCCGCTGGGGTAACCCCATCAATACGAATAGCTTGACCTAGTGTTTTAGGCTTAATAAGGTTTAACTTACTCTTAATTTCATTTGATAAACCACTTAGTTTATCATAGTCAAAATTATCTGGAATGGTTACGGCCTCATCTTTCTTAAAAGATTTAATGTCTCTATCTTGTCTTTGCAAATAACCCATATAGTGTGCATCAATTGCAACTTGATTTTCTATTGACTCTGTAAACTTTGGGATCTCCTTAAATACCTGCCTTATTTTAGCCATATTTACTTTACGCTGTCCCATAATTTCTAGGCAAGATCTTTTAACTCCGTCCATTGCAATTTTAATTTCAAATTTTTTCGCTTGATTTGGAGTTAAGAAATTTGTTTTTAAAAAGTCAGTTAATATGAAAATATTTTGCTTCTTTTGCAAATATTTTTTTTTTCTTTCGATCCCAACTATTTTTAAATTTATGCCTAAATCAGTTAACCTTTGATCAGCATTATCTGCACGTAAAGTCAATCTGTACTCCGCTCTAGATGTAAACATTCTATATGGTTCTGAAACTCCCTTCGTAATTAGATCATCAATCATTACTCCTATATAAGAAGTAGACCTATCTAGAATAAATTCAGGTAGGTTTTTAACTTTTAAAGCAGCGTTAATACCAGCTATTAAACCCTGGGCGGCTGCCTCTTCGTAACCTGTGGTTCCATTTATTTGGCCAGCTAAAAACAGAGAGTTGATTTTTTTTGTTTCTAAAGTAGATTTTAATTCCCTTGGGTCTACATAATCGTATTCTATGGCGTATCCTGCTCTTTTCATTTTAACATGCTCTAAACCCTTTATTTTAGCCAATATTTTGAGCTGAATCTCCTCTGGTAAAGAAGTTGAAATTCCGTTTGGATAGATAGTATTGTCGCCTAATCCTTCAGGCTCAAGAAATATTTGGTGCTGTTGTTTCTCCTTAAACTTTACAATTTTATCTTCAATGGATGGGCAATAACGTGGCCCAACACCTTTAATGTTCCCAGAATACATTGCACTACGAGAAATATTGTCACTAATAATTTTATGTACTTCATGATTAGTGTAGGTCATTCCACACTTGATCTGTTTATTATCAATTTTGTTTGTAAGGAAAGAGAAGTAATAATGATCATCATCAGCTGGCTGCATTTCCAAACCATCATAGTTAATTGTACTTCCGTCTAGTCTAGGTGGAGTCCCTGTTTTCAATCTTCCTACCTGCATTTTAAATTTTACTAGTTGTTCACTTAAGCCAGTAGATGGTTTCTCATCATACCTACCAGCTGGTATTTGAGTTTCACCAATATGTATTAATCCATTAAGAAAAGTGCCAGTAGTTAAAATTAGCTCTTTAGTTCTCACCTCCTTTCCACTTTGACAAACAAATCCTATAATTTTATCTAATTCAAATAAAAATTTAACAACGGGATCAGCTATAACCTCTAAATTTTTGTAATTTAGTAAAATTTTTTGCATATATTTTTTGTAGAGAGCTCTATCTGATTGAGTACGTGGCCCCTGAACTGCTGGACCTCTACTTCTGTTTAATAATCTAAATTGAATACCTGATTTATCGGCCACAACACCCATTACACCATCTAATGCATCTATTTCTCTTACAAGATGACCTTTTCCAAGTCCTCCGATAGCAGGATTACAAGACATTTCTCCAATTGTATCTATTTTATGTGTAAAAAGGGCAGTATTTACGCCCATTCTAGCGGATGCTGCTGCTGCCTCGCATCCAGCATGCCCACCCCCTATTACCACTACATCATAACTTTGTTTCGTCATCAGATGAATGTAACGCGGTATACTAAGAATACAAGTGGTATTTTATTTGCCTATACAAAAATCTTTAAATATCGAACCGAGGATTTCTTCCACATCAACTTTGCCTACAATGCTTCCGAGATGTCGCGTAGCCAATCTTAGGTCTTCAGCAGCAAGTTCTAAATCTTTATTATGGTCTTTTTTGAGAAAATTATTTATTTCTTTTAAACACTCATTAAGCTTGAGCCTGTGCCTTTCCCTTGTGATCAGAGCACTATTATTAAAAGTGAATTTTTTGCTTAGTTTTTGTTTTATCTTTTTAATTAGATTGTCGATGTTTTTGTTTTCTTTAACTGAAGCTAATATTGTATCTGCATCAAATTTATGAATTTGTTTCTCTTGGACATCTGCTTTATTTAGTAAAACTATTGTATCTTTGTTAATCATTTTCTTAACTTCATCGTTTATACTATTAGATGAATTATCTATTACAACAATATTTAAATCTGCTTCTTTTGATTTTCCTAAAGCTAAAAATACTCCTTTTTTTTCTACTTCATTTTCGGTGTCTCTAATACCTGCAGTGTCAGCTAAAATTACAGGATAACCATCAATATTTAAAAAGGTTTCAATTACATCTCTTGTTGTTCCTGCTTCATCTGAAACAATAGCAACATCTCTTTTTGCTATTAGATTTAAAAGAGAAGATTTACC
>MDSV01167783.1_pt1 | contig 10697 bp, 10 predicted proteins | sample 810851 | NCBI WGS metagenome assembly MDSV01 (sample SAMN05326640, study PRJNA326480) | marine metagenome | isolation source: seawater | place: Atlantic Ocean: North East | collected 2012 | reverse complement strand
TATTAAACAATTTATATTATTATTTTCATTTTATTTTAATAAACTAAGCAGTTTATTAATTATATTTGAAGACGTATTTTTTTTGTAATATGGATTTTTTAATTTTATTTTTTTTTGTAAAAGCAATATACGAAATAATTTATTTAATTTTTTAATATTAAATGAGCAATGGTGTACATTTTTTGGCGCATATCTATTTTTTTGTCTATCACCAACATTAATTGTGGGTAAATTAAATGTGGCGCTCTCAATTATGCCACTTGATGAGTTTCCAATTAGAATAGAAGATTTTTGAAGCAAAGAATAATAATTATCTATACCCAAGTTACTTATAAGATAAATATCTTTATTTAATTTTTTTTTTAACAACTTTATAAACTTTTCATAGCCAGTATCTGCATTAGGATAAGTAAAAATAATATTGCAATTTTTTAATCCATTTAAAAAATTAATAAATATTTTTAAATTACTCAAATTTCTTGTCAAAGTTATAGTAGTTTCTGGATGAAAACAGGCAACAATAATTTTTTTTTTAATATCCAAATTTGGAAAAAAATTTTTCTTTATTATCGAAAAATTTTTAAGCTTTATTTCAAAATTTTCTAACGCTGGGGCTCCTACAACAAATACATTTTTCTTAATACCTAATCTATCTAATCTTTTTTTGTGGTATATAGTTTCAACAAAATGAAATTTTGACATTTGAGAAATTGAATTTCTGTATTCATTATCTATTGATCCATATGTTTCACTACCTCCACAAATATGTGCTATAGGTATATTATTATTTAGACAGATAAGTGCTAAAGCAATCATTTCGTATCTATCTCCCATAATTATTACGCAGTCGGTTTTTTTTTTTTCAAAAAAAGCTTGAGCTGTAAGCATAGTCTTAGAAAAATTTTTAATCACATCTCTAATATTTGAATTTGAACTATAATTAAAATTAAGTCTAAATTTTTTATTCAATTTAATTTGATCGATTTCTTTAATTGTACGACCAAATGATTTTGAATAGTGTGCGGAACCAATTAGTAAATAAAAATCAAAATTTTTATCTTTGTCAAGTTTAATAATAGTTTTTTTCATTATTCCAAAATCAGATCTAGCAGCTGTGAATATAACAACCCTTTTTTTTTTCATATAAGATCTCTAAACTTTATTTGGTAATATTTGCTAATTTTTTTTTTAATTTTTTTGTTTATGACTTCGTTAAAATTTTGAACAGGAATACCATTTTTAAGAGGTCTCATGGGTATTAAATCTTTTTTATTTATTTTTTGATATTTAGAAATATCTTTATTAATAAAAATACTTTTTTTTGCAATATTTTTTGTTTTAATCTCTTCAATTGTTATCTTTCTTTTTCTAAAGTCCCTTAATTTTTCCATTGTTCTTAAAGTATCAACAAATTTCTTTAAATGTTTTATATTAAGTGATGCGAGGTGATCGGGTCCTTTCATTTTATTATCTAAGGTAATATGTTTTTCTATAATTTGTGCACCAAAACAAATCGCACCTATGGATGCTTCAAATCCAATTGTATGATCTGAAAATCCAACCGTATACCTTAATTTTTTTAACTCTTTGATTGCCCCTAATTGTGAGTCAGAAAGATTTGTAGGATATTCGCTTATACAATGAAGTAAAGACAATTTGCTTTTTGAAATATCTATTTTTTTTATAATTTCTTTAATTTCATTTTCATTCATCATGCCTAGAGATAATATTATTGGTTTATCAAATTTTTTAATATGATTTAGTAAAATTAAATTATCATTATCACCAGATGAGATTTTAAATGCAGGAACTAATTTACTCAAAAAATTTGCGCTTTTAATATCAAATGGAGTAGACAAAAAAATTATTCTTTTTTTATCACAATATTTTTTAATTTTAATAAAATCTTGATAGCTTAATTGAAATTTTCTTAACATATTTTTTTGATTATTGGAGGTAAATTTTTTTTGATAATTTGCAAGTTCAGCACTCTCATGAACCATAGTATCTACATCAAATGTTTGAAATTTAACTGCATCACATCCTGCTAATGAAGCTGCATCTATAAGTCTAAATGCTTTTTTCAAATTACCATTATGATTAATTCCTATTTCAGCAATTATAAAAGCCTTAGAATTTTTATAAAATTTTTTATTTTTTATTTTGAACATTTTATAGTAATTAATAATAGACGATGAAATCTAATTTAAAAGTACTTTTATTTACAAGAGATGAATTAAAAAAAGAACTTAATTTAAATTTTTTAAAAAAAAAATTTAAGCTTTTTAACATTATATATGACCAAGAATTTGATAAAAAAACTAAATTATTAAAAAATAAATATGATTTTATAATATCCTTTAGATCTAAAAAAATACTCAAAAAAAAAATATTAAATAAAGCATCTATATCTGCAGTTAATTTTCATCCTGGCACACCTGAGTTCAGAGGAATAGGGTGCGCGAATTTTGCGTTAATTAAAAATTCTAAAACCTACGGTTTTACAATTCATTTAATGGATAAAAAAATTGATCATGGAAAAATATTGTTATGTAGAAAGTTCAAAATTAAAAAAAATACAACAATTAGCCAACTCTTAAATAAAACACATAAATTAATGAAAAAATCTTTTTTTAGATTTTTAAAGGATATATCTGTGGGTAAATTTTCTGTTTACTATCTTAATAATAAAAATAAATTTATATGGTCAAAAAAAATATATAATAAAAAAAATTTAGAGAGTCTTTATAAAATAAAGTTACCAGTCAAAAAAAATGAAATCACAAAAATTATACGCGCAACATCATATAAAAACTTTAATCCTTTTATAGAAATAAATGGTTTTAAATTTTTTTTTAAAAAAGATTTTCAAATTTAAGTTTTTTTAAAAAATTTTATATATAAAATTTTAAATAAAATTTTAAAATAGGTTAATTTATTGAGTAAGTTATTTCTAGATTCTCCATCTGATCTCTTAGTCCATTTGTAATATATTTCAGCAACTTTAATTTCTTTACTTAAAAGAGGCAAAAGAATAGTTTCTAGTGAAAAGTTTTGATCATTACTTGAATAATTAAATTTTTTGAAAAAATCAGTTTCATACAATCTATATCCAACGGTATAATCTGTTATTTTTTTGTCAAAAAAAATTTTACATAAAAACTGGAAGGTGTAAGTAAGAATAGATGAGATATAACCATAACCTTCAATTATTATATTATTATTTTTAAATCTTGAAGCATTCACAATATTTAATTTTTGATTTTCTAATAAAGTTTTATACATATTTTCTATGTATGATGGGTCTGTTTCTCCATCTCCATCAAGCCAACAAAAATATTTAGTGTTTACATAATTTAATCCATACTTTACAGCACCTCCGTAACCTGGATATTTCTCAGATTGGATTAGACATTCAATATTAGGGTATTTTTCAGAAATATTTTTTTGAGTTTTTAAACAATCATTTGATACAAACTTTGGGGAAATTATTATTATTTTATTAATAAAATTAAATGTAATTAATTTTTTAATTACCTTTTCTAGAGAAAAAGTTTCATTACTTGCTAAAACTAATGCTGTTAGTTCCCTGTTATTCAAAACTATATATAATAAATAATTTAAAAATTGTAAAAACAGTTTTGACTATATCAATCATTTTTTTTGAAACTTTCTATTTTTTCAATATCATTAATCCATAATTTCAAAATACTCATCTCTTTTTTTAACAAATATTCATTATTAATTAAAAATTGATAACAGTGAATTAAATTTTTTATAATATTTTTTAATCCTGGTTTTAATTTCAAATTTTTTAAACCATAAACTAATTTATCAATTTTCAAATACCCTTCTATCTCACTATTAAAGTCTTCAATTAGATCGTGGGTATTTCTGAGTTGTCTTACTGTTGATGGGTGAAACGTTAAGTTCATTTTACATTCATGTAAAATTCTTTGGGCAACATATGATCTATATATATCGGTTAATCTAAAAGAACATGTTGAGGGTAAATACATAAGTGGAAATACAGATTTATGCCAAACAGTATTTTGGCTATTAAAAGGACAATAACAATTTTTTTGTAAAAAAAAACTTTGTTTTTTTTTCTTAAAATCTTTACTTTGGAACAATAATCTAAAAATTGCATCAACATCTGGCTCTCCATCGGCAAGAAACTGTTGAATTGGTGATTTTATATTTTTTTTTTTTAATTTTGATATATTTGTAACTTTATCTTTAATTAACCTTAATGGAAATCCTCTTGGCCAAATAATTTGATCTGAGTAATATTTATAAATATTAATAAATGTTTTTTTTTCTGTTTCATAACAATTAATACTCAAACTTCTTTTGTTATAAAATGATTTATATGGAAGATTGTCATCGTCTGTTTCATAAATAAATTCGCAATTATTTTTATAAGCTATTAAATAACCTATATTTTTTCGGGAATAATGATTATAGCCGAGTATTTTATTAATCTTAAAACCAAGTTTATTCTGATCAGGTACAGAATAAAAATCTGAATTTCTTAAACTAAATTTTTTTGGTGATTTCTTATCACCAATAATAATTAACCTATTATTTTTTCCTATATTTTTTGCAATTGATTTTAAACATTTGTTGGGTTTTGCAATTGTGGTTATGACAACTGAAAACATTTTCAAATGACTTTCATTTCAAAATCAATCATGTCATCTATTAAGTCATCTATGTTTGTTTTGCTTTGCCATTTTAACAATTTTTTTGCTTTTTTTGAGTCACCTAAAAGAGTTTCTACTTCTGTCGGTCGGTAATATTTCTTGCTACAATATATAATTTTATTACCTTTTGTATCTATCGCGTATTCGTTTAATCCCTTTCCGCTCCATTTAATCTTTATATTCAATTTTTTACAAACTTTATTAATAAAAAATTTTACACTATGTTGTTTTCCAGTAGCTATAACGAAGTCATCAGGTTTTTTATATTGTAATATTTTCCACATTGCTTCAACATAATCCTTTGCGTGCCCCCAATCTCTCTTTGCGTATATATTTCCAAGCACTAAAACTTTTTCTTTTCCTTTTTTAATTTTACATAAAGTATTAACAATTTTTTTGGTAACAAATGTTTCTCCTCTTAATGGGCTTTCATGATTAAAAAGAATTCCATTAGATGCAAATAATCCATAAGCCTCTCTGTAATTGACTGTAATCCAATGTGCATAAACTTTAGCGACTCCGTAGGGACTTCTTGGATAAAAAGGAGTACTTTCGTTTTGTGGAATCTGCTGAACGCGTCCAAACATTTCAGAAGTTCCAGCTTGATAAAATTTCGTTTTTTTTTCTAGTTTTAAAGATTTGATTGCCTCTAAAATTCTTAGTGTTCCAAGTGCATCTGAATTTGCTGTATATTCTGGAACCTCAAATGACACTGCTACATGAGATTGAGCTGCTAAGTTATATATTTCATCTGGTTGAGTCTTTTCGATAATATGAAGAATACTAGATGAGTCAGTGACATCACCATGATGCAAAATGAATGATCTATTTTTTTTTGTAGGTTCTTCATAAATATCATCTATTCTTGAAGTATTAATTGAAGAGCTTCTTCTTTTTACTCCATGAACTAAATATTTTTTTTTTAACAAATATTTAGCCAAGTATGATCCATCCTGCCCAGTTATACCAAATATTAAAGCTGCTTTTTTTTTCTTCATAATTAATTATTAATTAGACTATTTTTATTAAAATTTAAAGAAAATACACTAAATTTACACCTAGTATAAAATTTCAACAATAAAATTATTTCTAATTTTATTTTTAAATAATTTTTCTTTAATACCTGAGAACTTATCATATCTTATTTGTTTTATTTTTAATGAAGATTTTAATCTATTAAATTCTTCATTTACTAACTTAACTTCATTCAAGTTATCACTTCCTATAAATGTTCTTACTATAAAAGTACAATTATAATTGTAATCATTTAAGTCTTTTGTATTCAAAATGAAATTATTTTTATCTCTCACATAAAATTTTAGATTAAGATTATATGTAAAAAGATATTTTTTTTTACAATTTTGATTTTCATTTTCTAAAAATATTAAAATTTTATTAACTGGTAAGTTAATATTATTTTTAACTGTATTTTCTTCTTTAATAGAATTTTTAATTCCTAAAAGAGAAAAAATAATAAAAATTGAAATAATTAATCTTTTTAAGAAAATTCTTTTTAAATAACTTAAATTTATAAACAAAAAGATTATGAAAATATAATTTAAAATTATTGAGTGTCTTGGTTTATGACCTAATTTAAATAAAACTATTGTTAAAACAAAAAGTATAAAAAATATAATTAAATTTTTATGTTTTTTGTAAGTACTTTTTTTTAATAAATCTAGATTTATATAAAAGACAAATAATAAACTTAAGCAAAATAAAATAGAAATAATTTCTAATGGAAAAACACTACTTCCAAATATAGTAGTATAAATTGGATATAAAAAAGATAAAAGGTAATCTCCATACTGTGATGAAGAATTGATAATATGGATTTTTAAAAAAAAATAAGTTTGAGGAATATTTATTATTAAAATAAAAAAAGAAAAATTTAAATTATTTTTAATAAAATTAAAAATTTCTTTTTTGAATTTTTGATAATTTGAAAAATATAAACAAAATGCAAAAATCAATGTGAGATAACTCACGTGAAACATCAAACTTAAAATTAACAAAATTATAAATATTTCTTTTTCATCTCTTTTATTTTGAAAAAATAATTTACCGATTATATACAGAGAAAAAGGTACCCATAAACTGTACCATCTTAAAGATGTGCACCATAAAATAAAAATAGGATTTAAAATAATTGAAAATAAATAAAAAAATTTAGTTTCACTATCTTTTATTAAAATTTTACTTGAGTTTTTTGCAAACGAATTGATGCAATATATTTGCAATGGCAAAATTAAAATTGGTGCATACTGAAAAGTAAAAATTTCTTTTCCTAAAAAAAATAATACATAACTTAAAGGTGGGGAAACATCCCAATTATTTATATAATTATATAGTGAAAAAATGTCATTAAAATTGTTAATGAGAGTTATTGAACCAATTTCATCATCAAAAAAGGTTTTATAATGAAGTCTTAAGAAAATTAGTATTATAAAAATAAAAAATAATAAAATTTTAAAAATTAAAAAGTCATTTCTTTGAATTTTATTTAATAAATTCATTCAGTTTTAATAGAGCAATATAACTAGAAATAAAATAAAATATAATTCCACCATTATAACTCGAGAATAAACTTCCTGACGGCAATATAGGTATAAAAGTAAATAGTATTAATGATGAAAACATTAAAATTTTTATTTCATTAGATTTTTTCACTGTCTCAAAATATTTTTTAATTAATATTAATATTAAATATATAAATACTATCATTCCCAAGATGCCCAATTCAGATAATATTTCCATATAAATATTATGGGGATGTGTTGTACAAGAACTGTCATATAATAAATTTTGTATTTTATACTTTTCCTCATCACAGGACAAAACTCTAAAATTTTTAAGACCAACTCCAGTTAATTTATTATCTTGAAAAATTTTGCTTGCTACGTTCCAATGAGAAATCCATGGAGAATTTGTAAATTTATTTTTACCCTTTAATTTTTTAATTGAATTATTGAATTCATAGTTAGTACTAATTCCACTCATAAAAAGTGTTTCGTGCACCCTATTTTTAAAGGCATTATTAAAGTTAAAAAACATTACAATTAATAAAATTACTAAAAATCCTGCTGAAAATTTTTTCCAAAAATCTATTTTTAGAAAAACTAATGTGCAAAAAAATATGAATAAAATTCTAATTAATGCTAACCTTTCACCAGTTATGATTATTGTTGATAAGAAAAATAAAGACAAACCTATTAATATAATTAAATCTTTTTTTTTATTTAAACTTAATTGCAAAGAAATTATTAAAAACACGAAAAAAAAAGATAAAAATGAACCTGCAACAAGTTCTTCATCTAAGAATCCACTATATCTGTGATCAAGAATTGGTTTATATCCAAAAAAATCATAACCAAAGGTGAATTGAAAAATTATATCTAAACTTAAGAATATTGTTATTACTCCTGAAATTACTCCCAAAACAAAAAAAAAGGATTTAGAATTTACAAAATTATAAAATATTATTGGTAAAAAACAAAATTTTATTACAAAAATCGATCTTATTAAACTAGAAGAATTTTTATAATCTGAAAAAATATATGCAATTAAAACAACTGAATAAATTAATATTAAAAATGTTATAAGCTTTTTATTAAAACTAGTATTGAAAGTTTTTTCTTTTATTTTGTAAAAAAAAGTTAAAGTTAAAATTAAATAAAATATATTTATTGTTGCTGACCCCATTATTGCAAAAAAAGGGAAAAGAATAAGTAATTTTTCAATTATATTAAGAGAATTTAAGTGATATTTAAAATTTGAAATTACTGACATCATAAACTTTATTTAAATAATTTTTATAGAATTCTTTTGATGAAAAATTTTTTAAATTATCAACATTATTAATTTTATTATTTTTAAAAAAATTCATTCCCTTTATTAAATCATTAATTTCATAATTTTTAGCTAAATAACCATTTTTTTTATGAGTAATTAATTCTTTATGACCAGAACAATCAAAAGCTACAACAGGCGTTTTGTTAATTATACTGTCAGCAGTTAATTGAGAGAAGGTTTCTTGACGAGAAGTTAAAATGAAAATATTTGATAATTTATATAGTTCATCTATTTTTTCATTTTCAACAAATCCAAAATTGTAAAAAATTAAGTTATTAAATCTTTTATATGGAAATTTTTCAGAATTATTACCAAAAATAATAAAATACTTGAAATTAGGTTTTTTATTTAAAGAATTTAAAAGTTTAAATAAATAATCATATGCTTTTACATAATTATTTTTTTTCTCAAAATGTATTAAACTTATAAATTCATTTTTTGGAATATTTTTAATATTTTTAGAATTGAATGGATAATCTTTGTTTTTGAAATCAACTACATTTCCAATAACAAACACTTTAGGTATTGGTCTTTTTTTAAAATTATATTTTTTTAAAGTCTTTATAAATTCACTCCTGCACCAAACTGAAGGAGTCGTAAAAACTACATTTTCAGAATCAAGTATTTTTCGACATTTGTGACTTAACAAAAACTCCTCAAATAATTTTGAAAAAAAATTCAACTCGCCAGGATTATAATGAAAAGTTCCATTACAAAACCAAAGGTCGTGTAATGATATTACGATTTTCTTTTTAAGATTTAAAATTTCATTTAAGGATACAACCTCATTATATAGCCATTGAACATGAACAATATCAACATTATTAAAATTAATATTTTTAAACAAACCAGTATCGACTAAACACATGCTTCTTTTAATCTTAGTACTACAATTAAAAATTAAAAATAAAAATTGAGATAAACAAACAGAAATAAAAATTCGTAAATATGAAAATAATGAGATTTTAATTTTTCTTATATTTTTATCTTTTCTTTTTTTAATTATACAATTCAGTTCTAATTTAAAATTTTTTGAGGTGATTGATTTGAACATATTAAAACTTGCAATTGCAGCACCTCCTTGAAAATCATTATAAGACAAAAATAATATTTTTTTTTTCATTTAATTAATTTTTTTAATAAATTTAAAAAATTGTTTTTTCCATAATTTCAAAGATCTTTTTTTTGAAATTTTAGAACTAAGTTTTGATTTTTCTTTTAAATCATTTTTAGTTAAATTAATAATTTTTCTCATTTTATTAAATAACTCTTGTGTATCTTCAGGCTTAAATTTGTATCCATTTTTTTTTAAAAATTCTCTTTTCGAACCTACTTCGCTACTTAAAATCAAAACACACCCACAACAAATACTTTCATGAACAACCACACCCCAATGTTCTTCTAAACTTGGTAAAACCAAACATTTTGAATTATTCATTAGTCCCGCAACATTTTTTGAATTTGTGTGAGGAATTGTTTTAATTCCGTGATATTCTTTATAATTCTTTCCACCTACTAATAACATTTTAGATTTAGGATAAATTTTTTGAATATTTTTAAATGCTTGAATAAGAGCTGATAAATTTTTTCTCTCAATAAATTTTCCAACAAAAATAAAATCAAATTTCCTTTTAATAATATTTTTTTTATTTTTAAAAACTTTATCATTGCAAGAGTACATTCCCTCTAAAATTAACTTTTTAAAACCAAGATATTTTACGAATTCTTTTGTATCTTTTCCGGGAACAAAAACTGCATCAAAAATATTATTAAAAAAAAGTTTAAAATAAAACTTGCCTAAAAATTGTCTAAAATTTTTTTTCAAAATATTATCAATCAGACAAATATTTTTTGTTTTCTTTTCTCTTGCCAAAGATATAAATGCCCTATTATTCCATCCTGTGAAAAAAAAATATTTAGCATTTAATATTCCAATACTTTCCCAGGTATAATTTTTGGATAAATCAACTATTTTCACATTTGCATTTTTAATAAGATACTTGGCTTTTTTATTATCAGTGAGAACTATAAGTTTATCATTTAAATTTAAATAATTTATACAATCAACTGCATAATTTGGTAACTCACTCCAGCCTATAACGATCATTATCTTTTATTTATTATATATAATTTGTTGTC
>MDSV01123859.1_pt1 | contig 10697 bp, 8 predicted proteins | sample 810851 | NCBI WGS metagenome assembly MDSV01 (sample SAMN05326640, study PRJNA326480) | marine metagenome | isolation source: seawater | place: Atlantic Ocean: North East | collected 2012 | reverse complement strand
TGAGTCATAAATTATTGAATATATCTAGTAAATTTTACAGATTACTTTTAAATAATAGAATATTAATTTTTTTATTATTAATTACTTATCAAATTCAGTTTCGTGCCCATATTTTTAATAATGTGATTTGTTTTATTATACCGATATTTCTTATGAGTATTGATTGTTGTAAGTTATTTATTTCTAATTTTCGTAAAAATAATTTTGTTTCTAATAAAATTCAAATAATAAGTATAAGTCTAATATTATTAATCATAATAACCGCATTGATAAGGTCTCAGGATACAAATTATATAAAAAATTTAATTGTAATATTAATTTATCCTCTTATGTTTATTAATAGTTCAATCTATATCAATTATTTAGATATTAAATTTTTAAAAAACCAGATTTTAAAATGGATTTTATTTTCTTACATAATTGATAGTTTATATATTTATCTAGAAATTTTCTTCCATTTCTCTGGTTTTGTAGAAGGTTTACAAATCTTGAAAGGACCATTCGCAGAAACTCTTTTTCCTGAGCGTTTCCAAAATGCATTTTTTAGTATTTATGATTATGGTGTTTTGAAATTTCAATATTTTCCAATATTTTTGGGTCCTAGAGGTTTCCCAGAATATTCGATACTTCTTTTTACTATTTTTAGTATTATTTTGATAACAAAAAAATATTCCATAAGAAAGAGTTTCGAATTTTATTTTATTACTATAAATAGTTTGATTATTCTCTCTTTATCAGGTGTTATAGCATCTTTTCTTTGTTTTCTTATGTTTCTTTTAATTTTAATGAGACCTAAAAAACTAAGATATTTGAGAAAGTCAGATTTAAACTTTTCTTTAATTATTATTTCAATATCAATATTTATTTATGTTTCAGTACCTGAAATTAATCAATTTGTAAATACAAAATTTATATTAATTTTTCAAGGAATAAATGATAAGAGTAGGTTAGAGATGATTTTTAATTTTGAAAACTCATTCCAGATTATTAAAAGGATGGATACAATCCAATTCTTATTTGGAAGTTTGGATATATCAAAATTAAATTTAAGAGATATTGATCTTGAAAATGAGATTATAAATGTTTTTTATTGTTATGGTTTAATCTTCATGATTGCTTTAATTACTTTAAATTTTCAAACTTTTATACTGTTCAATAGAGCTAAAAAAATTTCTGAATTGAATTTATTGCAAGTTGGGGATTATTTATTCTTACCTCCAATTTTCCTTCTAGCAGTTTTTGTTGATGTTTTACATTTCGGACAATCATTCAATTTGCCAGATATTGCATTAATTAGTTTTCTTACTGGAATGTGTTCAAATTCTACAAACTATATTTTAAAAAGCTTATCAAAAAATAAATAGATAAATATTTATCTAACATAAACTGATTTTATTATAATTTTATTTTTATTATTTTGTAAAAAACTATCAATTTCTAAAAGTTCTTTTTGTGAGTTTATTCCATGTCCAGTTACTATGATTAATCCAATTTTTTTATCTTTTTGTAATTCTTTATAAGCTGCAATGATATTTGTGGATCTATTAGAGTTATCTAGGAAAGAAAGTTTGCTTTTATATTTTTTACAAGTTTTAAGAAAATACCAATCAATTGCATTATTTTGTGATTCTATTATTGAGTAAAGTTCTTTATTTAGAAAACTTCTACTTTTTTTACTATCAATAAAATAATCGATTTCATATGAGTAAAAGAGATTTAATCTTTGTATAGAAAAAACTTTTCCACTAATCCTATTAAGAATAATATTTATAAAAAATATTAAGCTAAAAATTTTAAAATAAAATTGTGAATGCCGATAAAGATAATTTAGATTACTTTCACGTCCAATAGTAATCCATTTTTCTTTAGTAGGATAAATCAAATTTCTTTTATTTCCTAGTGAATAATTTTTTTCTATAAAACTCTCTTTCCATTTTGTAAATAAATTACTAAATATTTTTTTACTATCATTATTAACATAGGTATATATTTTTATTATATCTTTGTCCTCATTTTTTCTTTCATTTGTTTTTGTATTTTTTATTTTTATCAACTTTTTATTGTTGGCTTTAGTGTTATTTTTCTTTTCATTAAAAAATTTGAGGATCTCCTTATTACTCATTAATTTAGAACTTAATTTTAATAGTTCTAATTTTTGGGTTGGAAAGGATTCTCCAATATTATTCTTTAATTCGTAATAGTTTATGCTGTTAATTATTTTGTTAATATTAATTGTCCTTTTTTCTTTAGGTAAGGAAATTAATTTTTTCTTTAATCTTTCATCTAGTAGACTAATTTTACTTGACTTAATTTGTATTGCTAAATCAGTGAGTATTCTTTTTTCAAAACCCTTTGAATTATCGATTTTAAGTTCATAAATGAACTTGTGTTCAAAAAAGAAAAATCTAAGAATGGATAAAACAATTAAACCTATATATAGGTACTTTTTATCTAATAAACTGTAAACAAACTCTAAAATATCAAACTCTTCAGAATTTAAATTATTGATTCTTTTCATAATTTTAATTCTATATGATTTTATTAACTGTAAAACTTTTTTGGCTAAGATTTTTAAGTAATTCTTCAAGACCTATATTTTCTTTAAAATAAAAATTAAGAATCTTTTTTCTACAATTTTGAGTTTTATTTGAAAACCACCATTTATCTATATTTGAAAAGTTATCATTAATCCAGATTGATGCTTCTTTAGGCTTTTCAAAAATTAAAAAGTTATCAATACAACTCTGGAAAATTGGTAATACCCTCTCATTTATATCTTTAAACTCATTACCTATAAGTAATATTGAAGGGATATTTAGAGATAAAGACTCAAGCCATGCAGTTGAATTAGAGTCTGTTATGAAAAGATAGTAATCATCTATAAGATTTTGATATAAATTACTTTTTGTTCTATCAATATAATTAACTACTTTCAGTTCTTTTTCGATAAACATTTTTAAATTAAATGGACCATCTAAATACCCTCGCAAGACTATTTCGTGTTGACATGGTTTTTGCAAGTATTTGATTAACTTTGTGATATTAATATATTTATCTAATAAACCATCACTTGTAGGAAATGAATAAAGTCTAAATTCAACCTTTTCCCATTCGTTTAAAGCAATAAATATTTTTCTAGATTTACCTTTGCGAATATTTGATACCCTTAATTGTTTACAAAAATTTTTTTTATACATTATGCATCCATATTTTTTAATAATGTTTGCATTATTTCTTTTAATATTTCTATTGCGAATACCATACCCCCACCCCCAGGTTAAAAAATTATCAGCAGTATTTAGTTGATATTCTTCTTCGTCATTTATTTTAGAAAAACCATAACCTCCTCCATGCTGCAAAATTGTATATTTTGAATTGCAATCTAAACTTCTCAAAATAAATATATTAAAAATTTCATCTTTTAATATATTTGAAGATGTTATGATATTTTCTGGAGCTGAATTTGGGAATATATATTTTGATCTATTAATAGATAAATCTAAGCCCTTAAATAATGATGTAGGAATATATTGCTCCAATAGGTGCTCAACTATTAAGCTAACTTTATTTTCAAAGTTCGAATAGTTTATCTTTTTATCTATAAAATTGGTTTTATTTTTTTTTCTTGAGTTTTTAAGATTTTTTCTATAAATAAAATCTGAGAAGCTATATTTATGAAATGAATATATACTTTTATTTAAATAATTAAATTTATATAATAATTTCTTTGCAATATCTACATCGCATATTAAGAATATTTTAGGGGATCTAAATAATTTAAAGAATTTAATTAAAGCCTCTAATATTATGGAATTAAATATCCTAATTATTAATCTAATATTATTTTTTAAATTTATTTTTTTTTTATCAAATTTTCTGAACCATATTATATTATTCTCTTTAACTAATCCTATTAGTATTAGGATATCAAGTTTAAGATTATCTATAATATCAAAATTACTTCTATATTTTTCAAAGAAATCAGACATATTTAATGGGCTTTTCTCTAAGTCATTTATTTTATAAACCCCTTTTACATATACATTATTATTTCTTGGTATATTATCAAACTCTTTGAGAGTTCTAAATACTAAAATTATGAATGATCTCAACCAAATACCTATAAGTAATTCTAATTTTCTTTTATTTAAATTATTTAATTTAAATTTTTTGTTAAATGTTCCTGAGGCTAAAATTTTTTCTAATAAATATTCATAAATATCTTGTATTGAATTGTAGTCTTTATGGAGCTTACCTTTTTTATTCCAATCTGCATTAGGAATTATTTGATTAAAATCAGAATCACTATTGAAGTAATTTCCAATTTGTATGATTTTTTTAAATTCATAGTCATTTTCATTAAATTTGTAGTTGTTTCCTATTATTAATATCTTGTTTTTACTATATCTCTTATTTTTTTCTTCATTCATCAGTAATTAATGATTAAGAATCTATCTATTTTAATTTCAAATTATGCATATTGTCTATAATAAAAAAAATCAAAATTAATCATTTGTATAAATTTAATTTATTATTTAATTGGGTAAACTATTAAGGGTGAATCTCTAAGTTTTTATATATGGTCAATTATTTCTCATTAGATTGCATTCCGCAAGAGACTGAAAGAATTTATCTAAAAAAGATTGATTGTGATGAATATTTTAATTCATTTCATTATTATTCATTACAAGAGGATATATACAGTCATTTAGAGTTTAAGCCATTCAAAAATAAGCAAGATACTAAAGAATACTTAAATAAACTATTTGAAAGAATAAACTCTGGTAAGGCTGATTATAGATTTTTAATCTTAAAGAGTAATAATCAACTTGTAGGACTTTTTGGCTTTCATTCTTTCGATTCTTACCGGCAAAGTGTTGAGTTTGGTTATGGTGTCTCACCCATTATGCAGAGGAAAGGCATTTTTTCAGAAGTTGCCATACATTTGATTAAATACTTACATCTAAATTCTGAAATTCATAGGATTTATGCTTATACTTCGGTTAATAATATTGCATCTATAAAAGGCTTAGAGAGGATTGGTTTTCAAAGAGAAGGCTTATTAAAAGATTATTATTTGAAAAATGATAATTATTTTGATGCGGCTTTATATTCTTATGTTAAAGACTATAGAAAAGTATAGTTTTTTTTAATCATATTAAATTGATCTTAATTTAAGAATTAAATCTTAAATTTTGAATTCCAAGCTTTATAATTTTTACAACTGATAATAAAATAAATGAGAAAAGTTTTTATCAATGGTAATTACGTAGATGAATCTGAGGCCAAAATTAGTATTTACGATAGTGCCTTGATGTTTGGGGATATGGTTTTCGAGATGACTAGATCATTTAACAAAAAGCAATTTAAATTAAGAGATCATTTAGAGAGACTATATAGAGGGCTAAAGATATTAAGAATACCAATTCAATATAGTTTGGAAGAACTTATGGATATTTGTGCTGATGTTCAATTAACTAATGATCACTTTTTTAATACTACTGATGAACATCGTCTTCTAATAAATGTTAGTAGAGGCCCTTTGGGTATATACCATAGAATTTTTGATAAAGTTGAACCAACAGTAGTTGTAGCAGATTTCCCCCTTAAGTGGACAGTATCGGGTATGGATGAGCTCTTATATTCAGGAACTGGCATTAACGCTGTAATAACATCACAAAGAGCTATACCTGCAGATTTAATGGAACCGAAAATTAAGAATCGGTCTAGATTGTTTTATCAAATGGCAAATATAGAAGCATCCCAATTTGCAGGTAAAAATAATTGGGCTGTTTTACTAGATCCAGATGGGTACCTAACAGAAGGTACAGGTGATAATATCTTTTTAGTAAAAGATAATGTCATTTATACACCAGAGCCAAGAAATATTCTTATTGGAATAAGCCGAAATTATATTTTCGAGTTAGCAAAAGAGTTAGGGTATGAGGTTGTTGAAAAAAATCTTGAAACATATGATGCATTTAGTTGTGATGAGTTTTTTATGACTGCAACTCCCTTTTGTATTCTCCCGGTTTTTAAATTCAATAATATTGAAATTTCAAAAGAGATAGGACCAATTACTCAAGCACTACATGATCAATGGAGTAAAAATGTTGGATTAAATATTTGGAATCAAATTAAGTCCTTTTCTGATGAATGTAGGAATGAGTCAAGTAATGCCCCTACACCTTATGTATTTAATCAAGATGTAAGTTCTTAAATGACAATTGATACGATAATTACTGGAACCAGTTCAGGTATAGGCAAAGCAACCGCGGAATTAATTTTAAAATCTAAAAATAAAGTTTTAGGTTTAGATATTGGTGAATCGAAAATTAATTCACAATTATATCAACATATAAACGTTGATATCTCAAATTTAGATTCAATTTATTCAAAAAACTTACCTGAGATCTTTAGAAATTATTTTGGACTTGTTAACGCAGCAGGGATAACTTTAAAATCTAATGAAAAAGATAAATTTATAAACTTTGAAAAAACTATAAAAATAAATTTGGTCGCTCCTTATTTTCTTTCAGAATTATTTTTTCAATCTAGGGAAGAACCTTTTCTTCCTTCCGCTATAGTAAATATTTCCAGTATTGGAGCATGTTTAGGGTTTCCGGGTAATCCATCTTATTGCTCCTCAAAAGGAGGGATAGAGTCTCTTACAAGAGCATTGTCTATTGATTACTCCAAAAAGAATGTAAGGGTTAATACTGTAAGACCTGGATATACCGAAACACCTATGAATCAGGTTTCTCTCTCAAATATAAAAGAAAAAGAGTTAAGAAGTAAACATGCTGTTCTTAATAGATGGGGTACTTCATCAGAAATCGCAGAAACAATTAATTTTCTTTTAACAGATAAGGCTAGTTTCATTACAGGTTCTTGTATAACTGTTGATGGAGGATGGACAATAAAAGGAATTCAAAAGTAAAGAAATGATTATTGATGCAGTAATTTTGGCAAGAGGCGGTTCTAAAGGAATACCAAGAAAAAATCTTCTACCATTTTTGGGGGTCCCACTTGTTGAATTATCCCTCAGACAAGCTAAGAACTCAAAGTTAATTAGAAATACATATTTGTCATCGGATTCGAGGGAGATTTTATCACAAGCAGATGATTATGATGTTTTTCAAATTAAAAGACCTGACTATTTAGCTACTGATAGTGCTAGATCCGAAGATGCCATTATTCATTTGGTTGAACATGAAATTAAGGATATTCCTGATGCATTAATGTTACTTGAACCTACAGCACCATTAAGACTTCCAGAAGATATTGATAATGCAATAAATTCATTTATAGATCAAGATGCTGATTCACTTTTTTCCGGTGCATTACTTGAAGATTTTTTAATATGGAGAAAGTCTTTAAAAACTTCAAAATTAGAGAGTGTTAATTATGACTATAAAGTACAAGGACCAAGGCAAGAAAGGCAGCCTGATATTGTTGAAAATGGAGCTATCTATTTATTTAAAGTTCAATCTTTACTAGAAAATTCTAATAGATTTGGTGGTAATATTTGTTATTTTAAAAATTATTTTTGGCAATCATTCGAAATAGATTCTAAAGAAGATTGGCAATTAGTAGAGTTGGTTTATAAGCATTATATTAAGACTCTTTATTAAGAAGTTTTTTAATAAATTACTAAATAATTGAAAGAGTATTCAAGGCGTTAATGTATTTTGACATCCTTGTAGATCTAAAAGGGATTTTTTTGAATAAAGGAAGGCAATAAACTTCATCCTCCAATGAATACTTAAATTCCATAATTTTGTAAGAAATAATTTTCGAAAAAATAGATAATCTACTTGCTTTTCTAAAAATAAGATTACTATCAATTGTAATTCTTAATTTTTTTTCTTTGCTTTCAAAATATTTTCTATCATATTCTGTAAATACAATTGGTCTTAAATAAATAACTATATTTTTTAATTCTTCATCTTTAATAGAATTAAAAACTTTCTTATAAATAGATAATGAATTGTCTTTTTTATTAATGTTTATTTTATTTAAATTCCAAATTTTTTTTGTATTACTGGTATTTTTTTTAAATTTACATTCAAAATGTGCATTTTCTATATCTCCAAATGTATCACCATACCATCTCATTCTGAATTTTTTTCTTTCTGATAATCCATTAATATTTTGGCTTAAGCACGATAAGTTCATGTCATCAAAATATAAACTCCTAACTTTTCTTGGTTGATATTTCTCAGTAAAAAACAAATTATTATTTTTTATTATCTCGTTTAAATTAAAACATTTATTTGATGGCACAATAAATTTTCTTTCAAATCTCCATTTTTTTTCTTTATTGTTTTGCATAGACTTTAAATCTTTTTCCTCTTAAAGTATAAGAATAATACTGTCAATAATGATCCACTAAGAAAATAAAAAACTTTTGAAATATATCTCCTGTAAGAACCAAATCTTTTTTTAAGATCTTTAAAATTGTATGAAATACTATCTTTTAATTTTAAATTAGTCCCTTCTGGAGGAATACTACCCTCAAGTAAATTTTGTATTTCAACTGGTATAGGATCTTCTAATCCAGTTGTAATATGATGCGGGATTATAATAGTAGGAAACTTTTTGGTTGAGATCAATTCAATAAATCCTAATTTTGGATTACCTGTTCCTATGCCAACAGAGTAAGCATTTATATCTCCTATTCGGTCAAGCCAATAAATATTATTCATATTTTGATTACCCGCCGAGGGAATATCATCATAGAAATATTGATGCTTTGAATTACCAGCAAAAATTGTATTAATATATTTATTTAAGATGGGGAATATATCTTTGAGATAATAACTTTTGTCATGTTGATATGGTTTCATACTAGTTAAAGTATCATCCCAAATTCTATGATGAACAAGAAGAATTGTATGTTTATTTTGGAATGATTTTGAATTTTTCTCAATAAAATCAATCAAAGATTTTTTGTTATCATTTGTGTTGGCTATCAAAAAATTTACATTCGGTGTATCAATTAATTTTTCTAAGTAACCTACATTTTTTTTATAAGAATTTAAATTCCCATTTATAATTTCATTGTTTCCAGGTGCAAAATATACTTTCTCATTAAAATTAATCTTCCATTTATCAACTACTTCACTATGTTGTAATTTTGAATCACCCAAAATAAAAATATAATCTGGGTCAATTTTTTTGATTTTTTTGAATAATCGATCAACAACTTCTTCATTATCCATAATGGGATATAGGTGGCCAATAATAATAGACTTTATTTCACCTTCCTGAGAACTTAATGGACTAATTGGAAAAATAAAAAAAAATAATAGAGTTATTAACTTATAAAAAAAATAAATTCGCATGGATTTTTTCTAAATCGAATTGAAATCTTTAAAAATTATTTCGGAATTTTTATCTTTTAATAGCTTGAATTTTTTATAAAAAACATTATTTATAATAATCTTGCCACCTTCAAATTCTTCTTTCTTATTATATGCAGCGAAATCATGATCATTGTTTGTAACTTCTATTTTATTTATATTAATTATTGATGAATCCTTAGAAGCAATACCCATTGAGGCTTGATTGATTTTTGCGTTGTATAATTTCACATTCGATTTTTCACCAACACTTATACCTTTATCTCCAACTTGATTAGCAACGAAATTTTCTATATTTACTTCTGAGCCAGATAGGTCTAGGGCATCATTTTTAATATTTTTAAATTCAATATTTTTTATTAATCCTTTACAAAAATCAAAATCTATTGCATCTGCATATATATCTTCGAAAAAATTATTTTCCATAGTAATATTTGACCTTACAGCATTTAAATAATCATCACCATACTGATTCTGTGTGAATTCAGAATTATTGATAGAAATTTTACTTTCGTAAACTGTAATTGCTCCTTTTATGCCCTTAAATAATTGATTTTTTGGGGTACTCAATTTTGAAAATTTTACGTAGTTGAATTCCGATGGTTCTTTTGATTGATTAATAAAAATCGAACCTGAACTAGATTCTTTGGCTTTAAATAATATTGGATTACTTTTAGTGCCCAAAACTTTAATACTTCCCTCAATTACTAAAAATGAATTTTTGTCAAAAATAATTTCTGGAGTTTTGTTGTCAACCAAAAGGGTGTATTCAGAGGGGATTAAGATAGGATAATAAATAATTGTTGATGGATTTAAAAATCTAACCAGCTTTTCATCTTTATTAATAGATATATAATCCAAGGGCATTTCTATAATGTTTTTTAATTTAAAAAAATTTAAGCCCGTATATTGATCATCATTTTTAGATATCAGAAATTCATAAATAGAAACTTTATCTAGGCCAGGTAATTGATAATTTAGAAAATATTTATCTTTAGAAATTTCGTTGTTTTTTTTATTTTTTCCTTGAGGATAGAAAGTTATATTTTGCAGGGCACCCATATTTGGTTTTAGAAAATATTCTTTATTTTCAGGACACATAATATATTTATTGGTTATGCATTTAAGTATTATTGGAAAATTAGTATTATTAGTAATAAATAAATCATATTTTGAAGAGTCATATTTTGAACCATGAATAGTTAATGGATTAACTGTTTCTAGTTCATTTCTTATATATTCTGCATTAGAATAAAGTCTTTTTTTATCTATTCCAAAATGTTTATTAGATTTTTTTATGTTTTTTGTAATATCTATGAATTCTTTTCTATA
>MDSV01191702.1_pt1 | contig 10698 bp, 8 predicted proteins | sample 810851 | NCBI WGS metagenome assembly MDSV01 (sample SAMN05326640, study PRJNA326480) | marine metagenome | isolation source: seawater | place: Atlantic Ocean: North East | collected 2012 | reverse complement strand
CGACACCATCACCATCAGCATCTGCATAAACTAATGCTCCAGAAAGAGGCCCTTTAACAACTGCTCCAGTCAGATTAGTTACTACCGGTGCAACAACCGCTGAACTGTCATTGTCGTTATTACAAGCCGCGAGGAGACCTGCAAAAGTGCTAATGGCTAGTGTCTTAGAGGCTTGTTTTTTTGATTTTAGCGTTTTCTTGATATTTGAGGCTGCCATTGTCTTTTTTCTCCATTCGAGCTTATATTTTTAATATTTTTGTAAACTACATTTTTAAATTTAATTTGTAGTATTATCCTACTCAATAATGTTTGCCGGGCTTCTTCAAAGCACCATTATTTCGTTACTTCTATCTTTTTTTTTCCATTTCGTCAAAAATTAAAATCTCTTCATATCTATCATACACTACAATTACTCCAATTTGGAACATTTTTACAACAAAAAAGTTTTCTATCGAAAAAAATAAAGATAAAAGCCCGTTTTCAGTATCTACCGTGCTCCAAATGAAACTTGAACTTCCGCAAAAAATTCTACCAATTGAGTGTTAACATCGAAAGTAAGATCAGATAGCCGCATTCCGATTATAGCATCACTATTACCAGTATCAAACACCACCCCAGCTTGAAAAAATGAGTCCACATTGTCAGCCCAAACTCTTGGTGTTATTGTTACATCGCCATCTATAATTGAGATTTCATTGTCTATATCCCAGTTAGTTAACCCACCTCCAAAAAAGAAATAACCATTCTGAGTGAGATATTGCATTTCTATTCCTCCACGAAGAAAGGCAGAACTTCCATTTACATTTGCTTTTAGCGGGATACCATCTCTATCTCCTCGAAATGTATCGCTCGAATAATTAAAAAGACTCAAATCGCTGAATGGCATCAAAACAAAATTTGAATCTCCTACTGGAAACTTTTTATTTGCACCTCCACCTAAAGAGAATGCAAATACTGACCCACTTAAATTAAAATTATATGCACTTACGCTTTGCTTTTGAGAGTAACCAAAACCTGCTTTTCCGTAAACAGAAGTATTCTTATTTGGTGACATTGAGGCTTTTACCCCTACTGACCCTATTTTTACTGGAAAATTTCTTCCATCAATTATAAAAACGCTTTCAGTTTCTCCACCTTCCGCATACAGAGAATAGGACACTTGGTTGACAGTGTCAGCTATTACGGATGAATGAATTGGCACAGTGAGAAAGAAAATAGTAAGAGCAAATAATTGACTAGGCAGGGTAAATATTTGTCGCATGAGTTCCTTCTACATTTCCAAGTATTCTTATCAGTTAAAAAACAACACTTATTTATTATACTTACTTTTTAATAATTATTTATTACACTTACTTTTTAATTTTTCTTTTTAATTTTTATATCTCCAAATGTCCGATTTCTCGTTGAAAGCTCATTTAACGCGACACTTAAGTCATTTACTGTGAAGTCGGGCCAGGTTAAGTTTGTATAGTAGAATTCAGAATATGCAGCTTGCCATAATAAAAAATTTGATATGCGCTGCTCCCCGGCACTCCTAATTATAATATCAGGGTGTTTTTGACCTTTTGTATCTAGAAATGACTCAAAAACTTCTTCGTCTATTTTTTTTGGATCAAGTTCATTTTGAGCCACTTTTTTTGCTATTCGTCTACAGGCGCGTGCTATTTCGTCTCTTCCACCATAGTTAAGCGCTACATTAAGACTTAACCCATTATTTTTTGCCGTAGCTCTCTCAAGTTTTTTCATTTGGAGCCGGAGATCACGTGCAACGGGTGTTGGGTCACCGATGAACTTAACTCTTACATTATTTTTTACTAAAGATAAAAATTTACTTTGAAGGTATCCTCGGAATAGTCGCATTAGGCTTTCTACTTCATGAGCGGCTCTATTCCAGTTTTCCGTAGAAAATGCATACAGGGTAAGAGTTTCAATACCTAAATCAGGACAAGCCTCTACAATTTCTGTTACTCTAGAGGCTCCTTTTCTATGCCCAAATGCTCTTGGCCGGCCTTTATTGACGGCCCATCGACCATTTCCATCCATAATAATGCCGATATGCATACCAATAACCCACTATTTTTTTGAACTGTAAATAAAATATTAGAAACAGTCTTAGAGGTTTTTAAATAATTTTAAAGTAAAATTTTTATTTTCAACATTTTAAGTAAAATATTTCACACATAAAAAGGCCGCAGCCTATGCGATGGTTTATTTTTTATTCAAGAGACGCATTTTTTGTAACGGCGTATGCAGAGACAATTTGCATCAGTGCTCGATTGTAATTTGTCACAAACTGTGGAGCAACAAAAATAATATCGTTAGGTCGAAGTTCAAATCTTGTAGCTAAAGTTAATCTAGCTGGGTTTGAGGAGTCTAAGTGGTAAGCAACAATATTTTTTTTCGGCAATTCGCGAATAACAAATAGTTGACTTGGGTCTGATTGACCAACAATAATTGTTCCGCCTTGACCGTATATGGCTTCTGCTAGCGATTGCCTTTGTTCAGCTGAAATTATAATCAATTTTTCTTGTTTTACTTCGCCGGTAAGAATTGCTGTCTCGGGCCTATATGGAAGACTTTCAACAAATATTCTATCATTAGCAAGTACTAAAATATCTTCTAATTCTCCATTTAATACTTTTCTTAGGGACATTCTATATGCATTATTATTGCGCTTTAAAATAATAAGGGAATCTTGCCCTTTTTTGACTTCGAGCGTTAGCTTATTTAGTAATTGGTGAAGATATATTTCAGTATTGGTAAATGGCACGGAGATGAAATTTGATGTCCTGGGCGCTGCCTCGCTAGTGAGCGAAGGTGTATATTGAATTTCTGAGGAGAATGAGGAGAGATACACTTTTTTGCTTTCGAATTTAGATATTTGCAGCTCAAATTCTGGGTTAATTTCATTTCTTACATAGGCTTGATATATTAAATCCTCGGCTTCAAATTGAGTTAAACCTTCAAGCTGAAGCCTGCCAATACCCAAAATGGCAACAAACCCGTCGTCTGCAATTTTAATCGATCGAGTCGTGAGACTCCGCCTATTTGCTTCACCTTCATTCTGATTTATCTCTTGAGTAATATTTTGAATATTTAAGCGCTGAGTTATTTGAAGTTCGTCGCCTACTCCTAGGGTGTAGGGAGTTCTATTCACTACTGAGGGGGGTAGGTTTTCTTTTATTGCGTCTTCTACTGAGACAAGTTTTGCTTCTTGATTAAGATCGCTTGCGTCTATTACTCTTCGTATATATGGGTGAGCGTTAGCGATTTTCAGAGATTTGTGAGTCACTGGAATTATTTTTACAGAAACATCTTCTTGACCGATTGATCTCCCAACACCCCGAGCTTCCGGTAAAACTTGCGGTATATATAATGTACCACAGCTACCAAGTAGAAAAGTTATGCTGAGCAGCAAATATGATTTCTTTATATTGTTAACAACAATGTCAATGATGCTTTTATTTATTAAAGAAAATAATGAATGCTGAAGCTTGTACTTTTTCATTTATAATAGACCTAATGCTTGATAGGTTGTGTTCATTTAATTGACCAGCTTTTGTAAGAAATAATAAGGTTTTGTGGGCAAAAAGTTCGAGCATACTGGTATTTTCATCTTCTACTTTGTCTACTATAGTAATAATATAATCATGACTTTGGCTATACTTTATTTTCAACGAGTCAATATTTTCTCTAAATTCAACGTAATTAGAGGAATTTAATGGTGGAGCGACTCGTTCATAAGACACATTGTCGATTAAAAATTGGCTCTTATTTTTTAAATTCTCTTTAACTAGCCGACTTTGGGATAAAGAATTTCTGTAGGTTATGTCGAGAAGCATAATCTTTTTACCATTGTCTGAAAAAATCGTACCTAAAATAGGGGAAATGCCTACAAGTGGCTCTTGTCCAAAATCGATTAAACAGAGAAACTTATTTTCTTCAGGCACTTTGCCTTTCATTTGATTTAAATGGAAGCACAATTTATTTAATTTAAATGCATCAAATTTAGAATTGCGCCTAACTTTTTCTATAGAGGACTTGCTCTTTAGAGCTGAATTTTTATAAAGCCTTTCATTGACTTCTGTAATGTTGTTTACGAGTCCAAGAGTTTGCATCTTCCGAACTGTCCAGATTTTTTTTGATAATGAGTTAACGACTAGGCTAACTAGAGAACCAAAAAAGAATCCTAGTACAGCAGATAGAGCGAGAATAAAATTCCTTTTTGGTTTGATTGGTATCGTTGGCTCTCTTGCTGTTTGATAAATGGTACCCAAGCTTTTTTCAAACCCATCACTGATCCGGTTTGCTCCAACTTGTTGTGCGACACTTTCAAAGATTAGTTGTTTTGCTTCTACTTCTCTCGATAGTTCAGATAACTCTCGTGCATCAAGGGCACTTCTTTTTGCCCTGCGGGCAAGTTTTTCATAACCAATTGTAGTAGCTTCAAGTGATTTTTTTCGACGCGCGATTTCTTCTGGCATTGATTCCCGGATAATTTCAAGGATTAACTTTAAATCTGATGCTTCTCCGTTGCTTTTGTTAAATGTCAGCGACTTCAACTGGGGAGCTAAGGTGAAGAGTTTGTTAATTTCTATTTGTAATTTAGGATTTTGATGGGTGGTTCCATTCATGAATCTCTCTAACGACATAAGTTCGGAGATATTTTTTTCGATATCTTTTATTTTCTCACGAAACTCTTTAAGCCGTCCTGACTGTAACTTGAACTCACGTTCTGATAGCATGTTTCTGGCAAGCATAAACGACTCAATTCTGTCTGCTACTTCATCAAGGTCTTTTTTTGAATTAGTGAGTGTTTCCTCAAGATATGAAAGAAACTTCTGATTAGAAGAATTCAATGATTCTTCGCGCACTTCCAAATAAGTATTCATCAAGGTATTAGCGAGAAAGGCAGATTTAGCAGCATTATTTGAAAAAAAGGAAAGTTCGTATGCACCATTTTTGGTTTGTTTAATCGCAAAACTTTTTCCAAGCGATTCTACAGTAGCATTAATAATTTCCGTTTGGTTTAAAGGTGGCTTTTCATTAGTAGGCCCCAATATTCCTTTAAAATATGCCTTTTTTTCAACTAGCCAGCTTTTTTTAATTCTAGAAGGGTCTATGAAGAATTCTTGATCAAGATATAACCTCTCTTTTATAACCACTTTGCGTAAGAAATCGGCACCATTGACCTGGTCCATAATATTTTCTGATTGAGAACCCAATTTACCCATACCGGAAAATAGTGCTAGCGTGTCAAGACCTTCTAGATTTAGGGAAGGATTTTGCGCATTTTCTATGTTGAAAATAGCAGTTGATTGATATTTAGGTACTGCCATAAAGTAGGCATAGTAGAAACCGATGGAAGAACATAGAAGAGTAACAATGAAAATGAGTATCTTCCCTCGGTAAAGGGATTTTATCAGGTCAGAGACATCTATTTCATCTGTGGCCTCAGTATTAAGTATCTCTTTATCAATTCTTTGCATTGTGGAACCATGTTAAGAAGCAGTAGGAAAAGTGTAAAGAGTAAACGTCAAACTATTTAATTACTAATGATTTGAGTTTGAACCATTATTTATTCCAAGTTAAAGGTGGTAGGAATGTATGAATCCTTCTCAGGGCTAGTTCTGCCTTAATTAGTTCATCTGGATACCGAATATATGTGAAGAAAGAAGTTCTTGTTGAGTTTACGAATTTTTATCGTTAATTGGTCTTAGGTCAGGAGTTTTAATGATTTTTTATAGTCTAATAGTATTATTTTCATTCTCTTTGAGTTTTTCAATAGTGTTACTGGAGAAAAATTTTTTTAAGGTTGAGGATGTAAACTTGAGAGCGCGTCAGGCCTCTCACATAAGACCAACATTAAGACTTGGCGGTATAGCCATCTTGATATCTTCAATGGTCTCTTATCTTGTTCAAAAAGGTTTTAGTGGTTGGGAGTTATTTGTAACGGCTTTACCTATATTTTTCATAGGGTTGCTTGAAGATATTGGCTTCAAAAACCCCCCTAAGATAAGATTATTGGTGGCAGTCTTATGCTCTGCGGTAACTATTTATCTTTATGGAGCATGGCTTAGTAACATTGACACTTTTGGCGTAGATTGGCTGTTATCATTTCCAATTGCAGGCATTTTTTTCACTATTTTTGCGATGGCTGGGCTCATAAATGCGATAAATCTTATCGATGGATTAAATGGACTCGCTTGTGGGCAGGTAATGATCTCGGCAGTTTCTATTTCAATATTAGCCACAGGTGTTGGTGAGAGCAATATTTCAACTCTGGCATTGGTCATTGGTTTTGCAACTTTTGGGTTTTTTCTAATTAACTATCCATTTGGCTATTTGTTCTTGGGAGATGCCGGTGCCTACACATTAGGCTTTCTTTTGGCGTGGATGTTAGTTGGTTTATCTCACAGACATCCAAATTTATCTGATTGGTCGCTACTTTGTCTGGTAATTTGGCCAGTTTCCGACACATTTCTTGCCATAATAAGACGAAAATTTATGTCACTATCACCTGGGAGTCCAGATAGGCTTCATTTTCATCAGGTAATAATGAGAGCCTGCCAAATTTTGACTAGAGGTAGAATTTCAAAGAAAATTGCAAACCCATTAGCTAGCAGTATAATTCTTCCTTTGATTGCGTTACCTGCTCTTGGTGGCGTTTTGTATAGTCACGACCCCAAGGTAAGTTTTTTAATAGCTATTAGTGCTGTAATAGTTTTTTCAGGGTCTTATTTTTATATTATCCGTATTATTAAAAATGCTAGTAAAAGAAGAATGATTATAGCGTTCTTGTGTTCTTACATTTGAGGTTTTGAAGGGATAATAATAATTTTGATCAGTTTGGTTCAAATTCTATCGCTATAATTCAGAAATAATACTCTGGATATTGGTTAGCAAATAACTGCAAAATAAATGTAATAAATTATGGTAGAGTGAAGTAGCTTCAATATTGGCCCCTGAAAGCTACCAAGCTACTGATCAGACGTTAGTTTTTAATAAAACAAGCGTGGTGTACGTGAAAGCGAATCTTATGTTCTCTAGACATCCCAACTGCGCCGTTCAAATGTATAAGAATCTTAATATTTCTCTGAACCTTGTCTCTACAATTCATTTAAAATTTGTGCTACTCTATCCATGTTAGGCGCTGTCTTCAGCGCTAAGGCGGTGAGGCCCGTACACTTGACTGCCTCTGCAGTCTTCGTCTTCCCGCTCGCCCTGAGAGCCGCTTCGGTTTGTTACCTTTGTTGATTGGTGCGAGAGCCTTTAGCGGCATAATTTAGAGTTAACTCGGCCCAGCTTCAACCTCAGTGCAGATGTAGTTTACTGGATCACAAATACGCTCGACACTGCTTATGAGGGGTAGCATTAGCTTGATGTATCGGCACATTAGATAGTCTCAGATTTATTTTGTGATACTTTCTGAGATACGTTCGATTACTTGATTATTTCATTATTATCTTCTTGGCCAAGAACAAAAAATAACTTATTGATATATGGGATAGGTAGGAGTTTACATGAAGTTGCCGAACACATTCCCGTGGTACATCGTGCAGTTTAAGCCCAATAGCCATAAGATAGCCATTCGCAATCTGGAAAGGCAAGGGTTTAAAACATTTCTGCCCTTGCAGGAAGTGACGCTACGTAGAATGGTTAAATTTGAGAAAGTCATACAACCGCTTTTCTCAGGATACATGTTTGTGGCGTGTGATCCTGAAGAAGGCCCATGGAGGCAGATAAATTCAACCTACGGCGTATCGCGAATGCTTAGTTTTCCTGAAGGGCCAAAACCTATGCCAGAAGCGCTCATTAGTGGGCTGCTCGCGCGATGTGACAATGGTGGCAAAGTAATGCCTCTCGCAGATTTTAAAGTGGGTCAATCGGTTGAAATGCACTCAGGACCATTTGCAAAATTTATTGCCACAGTTGATCAAATGGATAGCGATGCCCGAGTCTGGGTTCTTCTTGACTTTATGGGAAAAGAAACTCGGGTCCAAGTTGATCGGCAGCAAATTCAAACAGTTGCATCTTTGGAGGAGTAATGGCCTAGGTACGGTTTGTTAGCATGGAATTTCAAAGTCGAGCTAAGAAACATGGGGCGGAAATTTATAGGTAATTAGGATTAGGCTTAGTGAAATGCGCGTAAAATATTTTAATATCTTGGGCATAAAGCCATAGTTTTTAATTCTTTCGTTTGGCGCTAGCCCCATAAACGGGGTAACATTCACAACCTTCAGGGGTTAACATAGGTATCACATTTAATTATAACAATAAAAGTAGAAAATAATTTGTTCAAGAATAGATCAACGGAACGTATAGTGGAGATTAATTTGGTGTGGTTGCGATTGAGGTAATGGACGAAATTTGCGCAATGATCTCTTAAATGCCTTAGTCTTTGATGAAAGGGCAATTAATGGGAAAAGTGGGATTTTACTTGATCAGTCAATGTTGGTGTGGGAGTGTGTTGTTTCGTCAATAAGTTTCATTATTATAGCGAAACATAAGTTTGAGTTAAGGAAGACATATAGTTTGAATTTTAAAGAGTGTCTAAGAAAATTTATGCTGTTCATTACAAATGATATAGGTACCTTAGTTAAGATTACAGGCTACAGAAAGCGCGTTTTTGATGTTTCGTTTTAGTTTAAAGAAAAAGTGAGAATTGAAATGCGCATTAAAAACCCAGATGAGCTAGAGTTTGATGCTTTTTGCAAAAGATTTGATATTCATGGAAGTACCAAGTCTTATATTGATATAGAGGCTTTCTTCGACAAGAGTCTAAAAAAAGAATTGAATAATAATGGCTATGTTATTTTGCGTAATGTTGTCTCACTCGAAATACTTGAAGAGATACGAAAATATTGGCTTAAACCGGACATACATAATTCGAGGAATCAATTTCTTTTTTATGGAAGAGAGAATTTTCGATATAACTTTTTTGGCAAATACATTCGTTATTTTGATTTTTATTGGAATCCACCAACCCATAAAAAAAGTTATGATTTATCTTTACTTTTACATTTTGGGCGTAATTTAATTACTGGTTTTAATCCTTATGTTGGATTGAGCTTTAGTCCAAAAAAAGAAGCGATCTATCTTGCTTTGACGCACTATCCGATTGGGAGCGGCGAAATGGCAGTTCATGTGGACCCAAATAATTTTTTGCCTGTACACTATAATCTTCCACTCACTCACAAAGGGTTGGATTATGAAACTGGTGGTCTTGTCGTTTACAGGGGGGAAGAACATGTTGATATTGACTCTAAAATGAAACCCGGTGATTTACTTCTTTTTTCTGGAAGCGTTCCACACGAAATTGAGAGAGTTGGTGGTAAAGGGAGACGATCAAATCTAGGTCGGCTACAGATGTTTGCAGTGCCAACTTCTTTTGGAAAAAAAACTGCTTTTGGCGTGACGAAAAGCATTATTAAAGATTTATATGGTCGCCTTAAGTACACGGGTTATCGATGGGGCATTGGTCTAAAGTCAGATCACAAAAATTTTAGATAATGCGACAACTACATTTTAGTGTGATCATTCCAGTTTATAATCGTGCTTATTGTATTAAGCGCTGCCTGAAAAGTGTGGAAATGTGCCTTGAGGTTGGTAGCTTTGAGGTAATACTCGTAGATGACGGCTCTAAAGATAATACCGTTAAAGTAGTGAACAATTTTATTAAAGAAAAAGCCGAATATCGGCTTATAGTTCTTCCTAATAACATGGGAGTAAACGCTGCTCGAAATAAAGCAATAGCTGTAGCAAAAGGTCAATGGTTAATATTTTTAGATTCAGATGATGAACTCTGTATTGACGGTGCTGAAATGAAAAGTACTCTTACCACGCTACAAGATCACAAATTAGTCTCTTTTAGGTGTAAGACTAGTTTAGGTGAAGTTATTGGACCTATTAAAGATGTACCAGTTACATTTTCTTATAGAGATTTTTTATCCGGGAAAAAGTCCTTTGAAACATTGGACTTAATCCAAAGAGATAACAATTCTGAAAAATATTTTGAAAATTCAATCAATGGTTTTGAAGGGATAGGCTGGGCACGTCTTTTGAAGATCCATAAAAAAGTTATTGTAATGCCATCTATTGGCAGGTGCTATCATTCAAATGCTGACAATCAGTTAATGAAAATTAACTTGATACAAAAAAGTCCTGACATGGCCCGTGGCTATAAAATATTTTTGAAAGAAAACTTCAGAGATTTAACTGTCAAAGATAAAGTTATTTGTTTTGTTAAGTGGTTATGTTACTTCATATTAAGTAAATTTGTTTCGTTTTAGACAAGTTTATAAAAATTATTTAGTTAGTAAAAATATGATACGATTTCAATTTGGAAAAAATTGGCGAAACTTTTCACATGGACTTTCTCTAAATACAATTAAGTCGGCCGAGAATTCACTTAAGAAACTTTTTGGGGAAAGCGGAGTTAAAGATAAAGTATTTCTAGATGTTGGTTCTGGAAGTGGTCTTTTTAGCCTTGCTGCAAGGAGAATGGGAGCTAGCGTAATATCATTTGATTATGATCCTAACTCAGTGGCGTGTACACAAGCATTGAAAAATAAGTTTTTTCCGGATGATCCAGATTGGAAAATCTTTGAGGCAAACGTATTAGATCAAGTTACAATGCAAAGATTTACTCCCGATATTATTTATAGTTGGGGCGTATTGCATCATACTGGAGATATG
>MDSV01038185.1_pt1 | contig 10698 bp, 11 predicted proteins | sample 810851 | NCBI WGS metagenome assembly MDSV01 (sample SAMN05326640, study PRJNA326480) | marine metagenome | isolation source: seawater | place: Atlantic Ocean: North East | collected 2012 | reverse complement strand
GCTATACAAAAAACTAATATAAATAATTTAGATATTATAGGCTCACACGTAAATTTATCTGGCCTAGAAGTAGAAACAGCCAGCGATGCTAAAAGAGCTTTTGTTATGAAAGAAATATTATTTGGTGAAAAAAATAGTACTCTTCAAAAATACGATTACATCTTTATTGATTGTCCACCGTCTTTAAGTCTTCTAACAATAATGTCTTTAGTAGCTTCAGATGAATTGTTAGTGCCACTTCAGACAGAATTCTTTGCCCTTGAAGGCATAACTCAGTTGGTAAAAACGATTGATAGAATTAAAGAAAATCTTAATCCAGCTCTGTCCATTAGAGGCATACTTTTAACGATGTTTGATAAAAGAAATAAACTCTCATCAGAAGTTGATCGGGAGGCAAGGAATTATTTTAAGGAAAAAGTATATCAAACAGTCATTCAAAGAAACGTAAGGTTATCGGAAGCACCATCTCACGGTATGCCTTGTGTGATTTATGATAAAAACTGTGTTGGAAGCAAATCTTACTTTAAGCTAGCAGAGGAATTTTCAAAAAAAAATAATATAGAAAGTGCCGCATGAGCCCAATCAAAAAAAAAGGTCTAGGAAGAGGTTTATCTGCTTTATTTGGTGATGAAGCGCCAAAAGCAACTGTCAAAAATAATGAAACACATAAAGTGTCTATAAGCGATCTTTCTAGAAACCCTTATCAGCCAAGGGAAATTTTTAATGAAACTAAATTAGACGAATTAGCTAATTCAATTAAAAAAAACGGTATTATCCAACCAATTGCTGTTAGGCCTAAAAAATCTGAAGTAGGAAAATACGAGATAATCGCAGGTGAAAGAAGGTGGTTAGCTGCACAAAAAGCTGGATTACATGATATTCCCGTAACAGTTCTAGATTTAAGCGATGTTGAGTCTCTAGAGGTGGCAATAGTTGAAAATATACAAAGAGACGATTTAAATCCTATTGAAGAGGCTAGGGGATACAAAAGATTATCTGAAGAATTTAATTATGATCACGAAAATATCTCTAAATTAATGTCAAAAAGTAGAAGTCACGTGAGCAATACCTTGAGACTTTTAACGCTGCCAGAAGATGTTATTGGCATGCTAGAAGAAGGAACCTTAACATCAGGTCAAGCTAGACCATTAATTGGACTAATAAACGCTTCCAATATTGCAGAAGAAATCGTTTCAAAAAACTATAGTGCTAGGAAAGTTGAGTATTTAGTTAAATCAAAAAAAAGCGCTAAAGAAAAACCGTATGATGCTGATATCGTAAAAGCTCAAGAACGTATTGAAAAAACACTTGGCTTAAAAATAAACATTGTTAACAAAAAAAACAATTCAGGAAAAGTTACGATTGAATATAAAAATTTAGATCAATTTGAATTAATCTCTGATCTACTGACTAAGCATTAGCTAAATTACAGATATCTATTACAAGTTTTTTTACTAAAAGCTTTTTATCCAAGATTGAACTTGACTTTAGTTTTACCTCTAAGTCGATTGTCTTTCTTAAAAGATGTTTAATTTTTCTTAAGCTCCATTTTTTTGCTTGCACCGTAATACTTGGTTTATCTTTCCAAAAAATTTGAGGTTTAATAGTATCTATAATTTCTTCTATTGATTTGTTCTCGGTTATTAATATTTCGTTTAGCTTGTTTAAACGCTGATTGATAATATTAATATAAAATATAGACTTATCATTTTCTAATATTGTAAAATTAAGTAATCTGTTGGTTTTACTACTATTTCCACTCATAGCTGCATCTTTAAGTGAATTAAAGTTATCATTTTCATTTAAGTTTAAAAGTTTTAATAATTTAGACGTCTCTATTTTTTTGTTAATAAAATACGCTTGAACCTTGGTTAATTCATTATTAAGTTTTGCCCGGTTTAAGCCGGAATTTTCAATTATTATATTTAAATTTTCTGAGGATAATCCATTGAATCCTTTTAACTTGTCTAAAATTAATTTTTTTAAACTTATTTCGTTATCATTATAACAAGCAATGACATTTAAAGATTTAGACTTTTCAAAATAATTCCTAAGTTTTGATTTTTTATCTAATATATCTGCAAAAAGATAAATTTTATTATTTTCTAACTTATCTAATAATTGTTGAATTAAATTTAATATTTTATCATTTGTTTGCTCTATGAAATAAATTTTTTCCTCACCAAACAATGACATATTCAATAATTCGTCAAAAAAATTGTTTTCATTTTTTAAAATTTCGTCTTGATAAAATTTACGAATATTTGCATTCGCATTTGTAATTTTTAATTTTGCCTTAAAGTCATCCTTTAAACCTTCATTTTCACCATAAAATAGTGAAACATTGTGCTTTAAAATATCTATATCTTTTTCAACCAGGTAACTTTTATAAATCATTAGATTTAAGTTTAATTTCTAGTAAAATTTCATCTGCTATCTCTTTAGCCAGTAAAGAAATTAAATTTTTTTCATTATTTCTAGTAATAGAATTTTGCGCGCCAACAACAAAGCTACCATTTTCTCTAATTGAAAATGTTATTGATTTAGAACTATTAATTGGTTCAAGAGTTACTTCAGCTGTAATAGAGATATTATATTTAGTTATTTCGTTTTTGATATTTCTTTCTTTAATTGTTTTATTTTTTTGCGTTCCAATATTTACTATTACTTCATTTTTACTTTCTACGGGATTTGCTGATAAGTTATTTTTTATTAAATAATTTATCCTCTTATTACCTGTCATTTTTATTTCAATAATACTAAAACCTGCATCAGATAAGTTTACTACTTTGAATCCGCAGCTTGAAATAATTAAAAAAAGGACAATGGAGGAAAATATTTTCATTGAGGCTAAACTATATAGTTAATAATTCTATTCTTCACAAATATTACTTTTTTAATCTTACTATTTTCAATATATTTTTTCGCCTTAGATTTCTTAAGTACAATTAATTTAATTTTATCCTCAAGTAAGTCCACATCTATTTTTATGATATCTCGAGTTTTGCCATTAACTTGAATGACCAAATTTATTTCCTCTGTCTTATTTTTCTTAACCTCAGGCCATTTAGAAAAAGTTTTGCAATTAAGCATTTCTAAACATTCATGAGCTAAATGTGGAGTAAAAGGAATCATTAATTTCATTATCTTTACCATATTATCTTGGAAAATTTGGTTGCTTATTTTTAAATCTAAACTATTTCTCAATAAATTGTAAACTTGGTAAAAGTTAGCAATGCAAACATTGAATCTAAAATTATTTATAGATATATTAATTTTTTCAACATAATTATTTATTTCATTAATAAATTTTTTTTCTTCCTTGTCATCTTTATCCCTTTCATCTCTATCGTGCACATTAAAATTTAAATTCCATATTTTTTGAAGAAACTTATTCGCAGCGACAACACCAGTATCTGACCATTGAATGTCTTTTTCAGGAGGGCTATCGGATAAAATAAATAATCTTACAGCATCAGCTCCGTAAAGATTAATCATGTATTCAGGATCAACGGTATTTTTTTTTGATTTTGACATTGACTCAGCTGGGCCAACTAAAACTTTAGACTTATCTGACTTTTTAATAAATTTTTTCGTATCTAATTTTTCAACTTCCTCTGGGTAAAGCCAATTACCTTTTTCGTCTTTATAAGACTCATGACAGACCATTCCTTGAGTGAATAAATTTTCAAATGGCTCAGATAACTTAAAATTTTTATTAATCTTGTTAATTCCCTTTGTAAAAAAACGGGAGTAAAGCAAATGTAATATTGCGTGTTCGATACCGCCTATATATTGATCTACAGGCATCCAATATTTAATTTCTTTTTCATCAAAAGGATAAGACTTATTTTTTGGCGAACAAAATCTTAAAAAGTACCACGAAGAGTCTACAAAAGTATCAAGAGTATCAGTTTCTCTAATTGCTTTTTTCCCAGTAGATTTTTGGGTTGTTATTTTCCAAGAAGGGTGAGTATCTAGAGGATTACCTTTTGAATTTAGGTCTACATCTTCTGGAAGTTCAACTGGTAGTTCGCTTTTATCTACCGGAACTACCTTACCATCTTCTAAATAAATCATAGGTATAGGACATCCCCAATATCTTTGTCTAGATATCCCCCAATCTTTTAGACGATATAAAATTTTTCTTTTCCCAATTTTAATTTTTTCAATTTCTTTAATTATCTTATCTTTACCACTATTAACGTCTAACCCGTTTAGAAATTCTGAATTAATTAATATCCCATTACCGGTGTAGGCTTCTTTTAAATTATTATTTTTTCCATCAGATACTACCTTCTTAATATTTAGATTATATTTTTTAGCAAAATCAAAATCTCTCTGGTCATGGGCAGGGCAACCAAAAATTGCTCCACTTCCATAATCCATTAATACAAAATTAGCAAAATATACAGGTAACGTTTTTCCTTTTAAAAAAGGATGCTCCACATTAAAATTAGTTTCAAACCCTAATTTTTCAGCATTAGCTATCGCTTCCTCCGTTGTGCCTGATTTATTACAAAGTTCTTTAAATTTTAAAAATTCTTTATTGTCAGAAAAAAGCTTACTTAAATTATGATCTACCGACAAAGCAATAAAGCTAGCACCAAAGATTGTGTCGGGCCTGGTTGTAAAAACATTAATTTTATTTTCATTCTCTTTAATTTGAAATTCTATTTCACATCCTAAAGATTGCCCAATCCAGTTTTTTTGCATTAGTTTAACTTTTTCTGGCCATCCTTTTAATAGGTTCAAATCATTTAAAAGATCTTCAGAAAATTTAGTGATGTTAAAAAACCATTGAGAAAGTTTTTTCCTTTCAACTATTGCATTAGACCTCCATCCTTTGCCATTTATAACCTGCTCGTTAGCTAATACACTTTGCTCTATTGGGTCCCAGTTGACATAAGTTTCTTTTCTCACAACTAAACCTTGATTATAAAAATCTATGAACAACTCTTGTTGATGTTTGTAATAATCTTTTTCACAAGTTGAGATTTCTCTATCCCAATCTATAGATAGTCCCAACAGTTTCAACTGACTCCTCATGGTTTTTATATTCTCGTTAGTCCACTTTTTGGGATGTAAATTATTAGACTTTGAAGCATTTTCTGCAGGTAATCCAAAAGCATCCCATCCCATAGGATGTAAAACATTAAAACCATTTAAGTATTTATAGCGAGCAACTACATCACCAATAGTATAATTTCGAACGTGGCCCATGTGAATTTTTCCTGAGGGGTAAGGAAACATTTCCAAACAATAATATTTTTTTTTTGCCTGTTTGTTAGTTACACTTTGAAAAGTTTTCTTTTCGGACCATTTTCTTTCAATATTGCGAAAGTTATATCTTTCCATTGATATTTATTTTTTTGAATTTTTATTATTTTTCTCCATCAGCGCTGCTTTAGCTAAAATTGATTTTCTTAATTCAAATTTTATTTTTGAGTCTATTTCATTAACTTCACAATTTTGATTTGATTTACATTTTTTATTATGGATGATTATCTTAATACTGTCAGATCTTATTTCGTTAGATAAAAAACGTAATGTAATTTTTATTGACTCACCAATATTTTGGCTATCGCTGTACCAATCAGTAATTATTATGCCCCCTGAATAATCAACAGTGCTAAGTGGCATAAAATCAATTGTCTCTAAAGATGCTCTCCACATAGGATTTGATGTACTAAATTCATAGTTTGTGGACCTTGAGCCACCCACCATTCCTTTCAAACTTACACCTCTCCCTTCTTCAATATTTTTTCTGGCTCTTTCTTTCGCATTCACAGGGATATCTTTGCTAACCGACTTAGGTTTTGCAAATTCTGGCACAGAACAAGACATAGTTAAGAATATTAATAATAGTGACAACAAACCTGTAATGGAGTTGCAAGATGTAAAAGAAAAAGAAGATTTCATAAAAATTTTCATGATTTATAGCTATATAACCTAAAAAAAGCTTATTCTACCTTTGTTTTTCAATTGTTGTATATTTGCAACAAAGCTACAAATTTAATAAAAAAACAAGCTTTTTTTAACCTAGATAAGTCTAAATAAATTAAAAATATACCAATTAATAAATTTATTAATAACAAAAGGAAAAACAATGAAAATAACTAAAATATTAGTTGCTCTTTCATTCTTGTTCGCAGTTTCAACAGCTAACGCTGGTGAGCTAACTGTAACAGGTAGCATGGAAGCAACTTATAACTCTCAAGGTGGATCTACTACAGGTAACCCACTTGGTACAGACAGAGAATTAAAATTTTCTGCTTCTACAGAGTTAGATAACGGTATAACAGTTTCTGTTTACCAAGATACATCTGATGCATTAGCATACGGAGATAACAAAATTACGTTCGGTAACGTAATGGGTATGCTTGACATTTATGTTGGAGCTGACGGTTCTCCAGTAGATGCAATCGATGATATAACACCATCTGCTTACGAAGAAGCAAACGGATCAGGTTCTGGTACGTTGAACGATATCGGTGGTTTAGCTGGTCAAATGGGTATTGGTGTTAAAGCATCTTTACCAATTTTAGGTGCTGTAGACTTTAAATACATACCTAAAGCTGACAGCGTAGAAAATGCTGATAACGCAAGTTCAGGCGAAGCTGCAACACAAGGTGTTGGTTCTGGTGAGTCAATCTCAATCAAAACTAATTTAGCTGATGTTCCAGGAATTGGTGCATTTCTTGATGGAGCTACTTTGACAACTGGTTATGAAACAACAGAAACTTCAACTATTGCTAACACATCAGATTCTCATGATGCAACGGTAGCAATTAACTACAGCGTTGGAAATTTATCACTAGGTGTACAAAGAAAATTACACCACGAAGGTGAAACAACTATCGCTGCGGATGAAGTTCGTTATAAAGACTTAGCAATTGGTGTGTCATACGCAATTAATGATAGCTTATCTGTTTCTTACAACAGATATGAGTCAGAAAGACACAATAATGCTGCTGCAAACGCTGTACAAGAAACTAGCGCATTTAACCTTGGTTACACAATGGGTGGAATGACTATTGGTTTCCAAGAAGCAAGTACAGACGATGCTGGTTGGGTAAAAGATGCTGAAGACGACTCTAGAACACTTGGTGTATCTGTAGCGTTTTAATTAGTATCTAACTAAATATTGAAAAAAGCCGGTTAATTTTAACCGGCTTTTTTTTTGTCTTTAAAATTAAAATTTTTTAATTCTATTGTCTTTAGCGAAGGCTCATCGTTGTATTTTTTTTTAAAACGCTGAATTTTTTGATCAAACTCATTAATTATTTTTAATAGTTCTATGCCTGTTTTAGTCAGTTTAACCCCGGAAGTATGTCTTTCATAGAGATTAATTTTTAAAGACCGTTCTAATGCAATAATATCTCTTGATACTGTGGATTGCGAAACATTAAGTTTTTTTGAAGCTTTATTTAAACTTTTAAATCCTGCAACAGATTTAAATTTCTCAAACTTTTTCCAATTAATTTTCATTTACTTATTTTAAACTAGTTTTTTTTTAATATAATTATTAAATAATGCACATTAGTTATGCATTTAATTAGTTATGCATTTAATTAAAATTGTCACTTTTTTTTACAAAATTAAATAAGAAGATCGATTATTTTGGCTGGTTTTTTTTTTACTTCAGATAATAAAGCAAGTCCTTTACAATTTATATTATTTAAATTGTTAAGATTATTAATAGATATACCTCCAAGTGGTATCAAATTTTTATTAATCCTAAGATAATTATTAAATTTAATTACACCTAGAAATCCAGCTTTTTTATTATAATTAACCAAGAAGAGTTTTGAAAATAGAATCAAATTACAACCTTGTTTAGTTTTTAACGACAATTCTTTTAAGTTATGTGCTGACCCAATTAATTTAAAATTTGATTTTTTGAATGATAGGGATCTAAAACTTTTATTAAAAGCAGATATATAAATTCCGTCTGAATTTAATAAAACTGCTAATTTTGTATTGTTAGCTACGAAAAATTCAATTGATTTTGTCTTACAAAACCTTCTAAATTTTAATAAATCAGATAGTTTTTCTAAATTATTTTTATTTCTATAGATTATTGAAAATTTATTTCGCTTTTTAATGTTTTTTAAATCTATATCTTTGATACTTTCAATTATTAAAAAATATTTATTTTTACGTATGAACATATGAGCATAGTAGTAGAAAGGTTTAATAAAATAAAATCGAATATTGCATCTTTAAAGGCAATAAAACCTGTAAATATAATTGCTGTAAGCAAAACATTTCCATTAGAGCATATACATCCTTTAATAGCGCACGGACATATTCATTATGGTGAAAATAAGGTTCAAGAAGCTTTAGTTAAGTGGTCTGAGCAAAAAAAAATTAATCAAAATTTGAAATTACATATGATTGGTAAATTACAAACTAATAAGGCTAAAGATGCAGTAAAAATTTTTGACTATATTCATTCGCTTGATAGCCAGAAATTAGCTGATGTTTTAGCCAAGTATGAAAAAAATTTAAATAAAACTATTGAGTATTTTATTCAAGTTAATATTGGCAATGAGATTCAAAAGTCAGGGATACCAGTGAATGAATTAGATCCTTTCTATAATTATTGCGTTAATGAAATTAATCTTAAAATCATTGGTCTTATGGTAATACCTCCTAATGACAACAACACAGAAAAATATTTTGAGTCTTTAAATAAACTAAATAAATCTTTAGCTCTTAAAAATTTAAGTATGGGCATGTCTGCAGACTATATAGAGGCAATTAAACACGGTTCAACGTTTGTTAGAATCGGAAGTTCTATTTTTGGTGCTCGATCTTAACTTTAGTTTCAACTTTTATCTCTTTAAGAATTTTTAAAAGCTCAATCTTTTTAATGGCTATACAACCTTGCGTCTTCTCATAATTCTTTTTCGCAACATGGATAAATATTGCACTGCCTTTTTTTTTTATAATAGGTTTCATATTATAGTTTAATACTAAAACAATATCGTAGACGTTCTCTCTTTTAAAAAGTTTTTCATAACTATAATTAAAAGGTAAATTTATTAGTTTGTTGTATTTATTTGATTTTGGATCATCACACCAGCCCATATTCTTTTCAATTGGGATTTTTTTTAATTTTGATTGAATTTTTTTAATTCGGTCTTCCCTATATAAGATATATTTTATCTTATATCGGCCAGTTGGAGTTATTAAATCACCCTCTCTTTTCTTTATGCCAATTCCCCTTTTACCTAGAGCACATTTTACTTTATATTGTTTATAGATAAGATATTTTCTATTAATTAAAATATGCATAAGCTTAATGTTCTAATTCTTGGACCTTCTTTATTTGTGTCTACATTAAATGAACTAAAATCATTTTTAAAGTTTAATCCTTTATTTGAAAAACTGAACAATAAACAAGATATTATTCTAATTCACAATGAAGCACTAAAAGATGCTAATAAAAAAATTTTTATTGATAAATCTAGCTCCATCAAAATTTATGCTTCAAAGAAATCAAATTTATCAAATAATTATGATGCTTATTTGGAACTTCCAGCTAGTTTAAAAGAAATAAATGCCATGGTAGAAAGTATAGCTGCGAAATCAAAATTTAGTAAAAACTCATCAATAGAAATAAAAAAATATTTACTTAATAAGAATGAAAAGAAACTATATAAACAAAATAATTTTATTATTTTGACAGAGAAAGAAGTTCAACTTCTTGAATTATTTCTAGAGAAAAACAAACCAATTTCAAAAGATAATATTTTATCTATAGTTTGGAATTATTCAGCAGATGCAGATACTCATACAGTTGAAACACATATTTATAGATTAAGAAAAAAAATTAATGATAAATTTACAGATGAAAAATTTATTCTTAACAACAAAGATGGTTATTATTTGTGAAAAAAAGGAATAAAATTGCAAAAGATCTATTTACATCTAAATACAGAAAAAGAGTTGTAAAGCCAAAAAAAGGTAAAGGCAGTTTTAGAAGAAAAAAAATTAAGTAAGTCTAGCCCCAATAATTTGAATTACCTTAGAAGACATTTCTGTTCCAATTTCTAAACTTTCTTTAGTAGATTTTTTGTTTATTAATCCGTGTAAAAAACCACCAGCAAATAAATCTCCAGCGCCTGTTAAGTCTTTAATTTTTAGGTTTTTTTTAGCAGAGCACTCTACAATTTCATCTTTATTAACTGCAAGAGCCCCTTTCTCACCACGCGTAATTATAATTAATTTTTTAATTTCTTTAGCGAAATTGATCACGTCATCAAATTTTTTTACCTCAATAAGTGACATTATTTCTTGTTCGTTTGCAAACGTGATATCTAATTTACTTTTAACTAATTCGAGAAAATGAGGTTTGTGCCTTTCTACACAAAATAAGTCTGACAATGACATTGCAACTTTGTTAGAAATATTAATTGCTTTTTCAAATGCTTTTTTAGGCTCACCTTCGTCCCAAAGATAGCCTTCTAAAAATGAAATTTCACTGTTCTTTACTGCATTTGTATCAATATCATTTTCAGCGATTTTTCCCGCAGTTCCAAGAAAAGTTACCATGGTTCTTTCAGAGTCAGGTGTTATTAATATTAAACAAGTTCCGGTTGGGATCGCCTCTTTTTTCTTTGAATAGAAGAACTGTACATTTTCTTTTTTTAGACCTTCTTCGTACTCATTACCTAAATTATCATCACT
>MDSV01019503.1_pt1 | contig 10698 bp, 7 predicted proteins | sample 810851 | NCBI WGS metagenome assembly MDSV01 (sample SAMN05326640, study PRJNA326480) | marine metagenome | isolation source: seawater | place: Atlantic Ocean: North East | collected 2012 | reverse complement strand
TTGCCAGGTGAATTGCTTAGAGGTAACTGATTTACCTCCTGTCATTCCACCAATAGCAGAAAGAAATGGAGTATCATTTGGAGTTATATTAAATAACTCACCCACGTAATTCGGGAGGTCATAAGAGTCTCCCAATCCGCTTACTGCACCCATTTTAAATCTCCTTTATTTTGTTTGTGTTAGTGCTCTTAATTTTTCTGCTTTGAGATTAGAACTTGCTTGCCAATCACCATCAGCTTGTGCTTGATTTATTTGGTCATTGATGCCTACAGGTTCTACAGGAACTGACGCTTCTATTACAGTATCTAAATTATCCTGACCAGAAACAACTCTTTGTCTTTGCAATTCTTCTTGAGCTGGCTCAGCTTGAGTTTCACCCCAACCATAATCAGATGCAAATTCCTTTATAGCATTTGCTTCTAACTCGCCTTTGTACAAGTCTTTTAATGCTTTACCTTCGCCTGTAGATGGGTCAAATCCTGCATCTTTGATAGCGTTTGCCATCTGTACAGATTTATATTCTTTCTCTACTGACTCAAGTTCTTTAATGCGGTCACGCATTTGCTTCATAGCATTGTTATCTTCTTGTGTCTCTTCTACTGTATTTTCTATTTCGTTTTCCATTTTTTCTCCTACTCCAAGTATTGCTATTGACTGCATTACCCTTGGGAATGTAATGCGATAGGCGACAAATAATAATAAAGAATAACAAAAATTGTCAGCCACTTTCGGCTATTCAGATACTAGGCGAATTGTATTACTCAGTTTACACGCCAGATATAAACCGGAGGTGCAGCGTCTATTTTATGCCGAGGCTACCAGGCTATAATTTTATTATACCACTAGATGTAGTATGTCAAGCTATTCTTGTACTAAACCTTGTACCCTTCGTCCTCTTCTAGCAGGACCTGTCGTAGGAGTAAACCTACTTGCTTCTTCAGCTTCTAAGACTCTTACTTCTTCTAATTCTTCAGGACTTCTAAATACTGCTGCTTCAGTAAAATCTTCTATTCCAAATACATCATCTACTTGCCTACCACCTCTAGCTTGTAGTTCTTGTATTCTAGGAACTTCTAACTGTGCTTCTTGAAATAACTGTCTTGCTTGTGCTTGTGTTATACCTGCAGCTTGTAACTCTTGTGCTTTTTCTAATGATATAGTATCTCCGAAACCTGCTCTTCTAGCTTCTCCACCTATCTGTGATACTGCTATTTGTTTATTTAATATTTGTTCTCCTAATTCAGGTTTTATTGCAGATGCAAATATAGCTTCATCAGTTAAATCTATGCCGTAGTTAGCACTATAAAATTCTTTTACTTGAGGTATGTTTGATTTTACACCTTCAAAAACAATACCTACTCTTGTTTTAAACTCTGAAGGTGATACATCTCCTGCAATTAAATTACTAAATGTATCATCAAATAACTCAGGATTTAATCCAAAATCTTCTAATGATAATTTATAACTTTCTTTTACAGCAAGGTATTCTGCTTCATTATATCTAACTGTTTTATCAGCTCTTTTGTTACCAGGAAAGTAGTCATCATAAATAGGGTCTTGTCTTAATTTACCTAATGCAACATCTATATTTCTATCTGACTCTGCGTAATAATCTACGTATTTATTAATTACATCATCAGGTAAATAAGGAAATAAACTCTTAGCTAATTGTAAAAACTCATCCATTATGCTCTACCTCTTTGTCCTGAACCAAAAGCCTGTGACATAGCTTTTAGTGCTTCTTGTGTAGGTTTAGCTACACTATCTTGTAAACCTTTTTTAAATAAATATTGTCCTGCTTTAACTGTATCATTAAGTTTTATAACTTCTTGTACTACATCAGAAGCATCATCAACATTTTGACCCCAAGCATTTTGTACAAACCCTCTCCAAGGTGATGCTATTTCTTCATAAGTTAAATCTTCGTCATACTCAGGAAACAAACTTTTCCTAGATGCTCTTAATTTATCTATTAGTTTTACTTCACCATTAGGGTCATTACGCAACATACCTGCCCATTGTTCTATCTGACTATCTTTTACGTTTGCACCAAATACAGGACCCCACCATTGTGAAACTAAATCTTTTACTTGTTGTTCTCCTGCTCTAGTTGTGTCAAAAGTTACTCCGCCTTGGTCTATAAAAGTTTGCATACCTGTATCTATATCACCAGGTAATTGTGGGTCAGCTAATAATTTTATTTGTTCATCGGTATAAGTACCTGACCATTGTCCTGTTGTAAATTTATCTGATACCCAATTAACTAAATCATCATTTAAATTAAATATACCTGCAGAAACCATAGCGTTTTTAATTTTTATTCTGTCATCAAATACTTTTTGTAAAGCATCTTTAGTCATAACTTCCCCTGTGTCAGGGTTAACTTGTTGTGCTAATAACAGCCATTCTCTTTCTGCTTGTGTATGTGTTCTCCACCATTCAGTAGATTCCCATTCAGCATCAGTTACTGTTCTACCTTCTAGCGTTGCCTCTGCTAAAAGATACAACATTTCTTCAGACTTTAACCAAGGTCTAACTGCTGCTTGTTTTTCTACTGCACCTACAAAAGACTCCCAAGGATTTCTAGTAGGGTCTATTATTGAAGGGTCATACAATTCTACAGAGTTACCAAAGACTAAACTTCTATCCCAATCATCTTTAGAGGGTTCTGTAAATGTTATGTTCTCTGCTTCTATAGGTCCAAATATTGCTATTAAATCTTCTTGACTAGAAGTATATCTTAAAGGTGTAGCATTAGGGTCACCTGGTATTCTATATACAATAGCTAAGTTACCTTCATAATTCCAAAACTCTGCACCTTTTGGTACAGCCATAAGGTCTATATCCACAACTTCTGTATCAGGTGCTTGTTCAGGAGTTTGTGCTGTTGTGTCTTGTGGAGGACTAACTTCTGCTGCAAGGTACCTATCTGGTGTATCTACACCTGTATATATAGAACCACCAACGTCTGCTCTTCCTATGTTGGCTTCTTTAGGGTTTGTTGTATAACCAACTGCAGCTAATTCTTTAGCTCTTTCCTCTGATACTTCATAATAGTTTTGACCATCTGTGCCTTCACCAAATCCTAAATCTTTTCTATAAACTTTTACCATTACATTATCTCTATTCCTGAATCAATAGCTTTTTTCTTTGCTTTAGATAAGGTAGAGTAAACATTTGTTAATGCAGTGTTTAGACCAGGGTCTATAGAAGTTCTATATTTATCTGCAAATTCCATTTCTCTTGGTGTTCTAACAGTTGGGTCAATAGTAGGTTTTACATTTTGACTAGCAGCCATTCTTTTAAACTTGTCTATTTCTTCTTGATTAAGTTTTTCTTGCTCCATAATTTTTCTTTTTTCTCTGTTATATAATTTTATCTCTGAATCCATTTTAGTCTTAAATTCAACAGCTTCTGCTTGTTTCTCTATATAAAATTTTTTAGTTGTGTTTAAATACAAACCTTTCATAACTTTTGAAACATCATCTGTCTTTAATTCTTTTGATTTAATATCATACATAGCTTTAAATATTTTGGTTTGTGTTGTTAAATCTGCATTTTTTAAAAATTCTCTAACTACTTTTTTTTGTGCATTTGTAAAATCTCTTTGGTCTTCATCATTATCTATTTTGTTGTTATTATTTTTATCAGGAACTACGTTAGTTGTTAGTTGTTTTTTTTGTTCTGAAGTAAGACCTGGTAAATCAATACCTTCTTCTGTCATAACTTTATAAATTGCAGCCATCTCTGTGTTTATGTTTGTTTGATATATACCCCAAGAATCTGATGTAGGGTCTTTAGCATCTTGTGTAAAAGGAACTCCATTAACTCTTGATTCATATGCAATTATTGGAACTATGTAATTTATTACATTTTCATCTACATAACCTATATCATTTAAAGCAATTATGACATCTTCTATTGTATAAGTTTGTGACTCCACTATCTAATCCTCATAGATGTACCCGTTACAGACCTACCAATATTGTCAAAATTTAATCTTGCTTTACTTTGTCTTTCTGGGTATTCTCTAAAAGATTTATATTGAGGACCGTACTTTTCTATAAAAGCTTCTGACGCATTAAATGCTTCAGGTTGTGTAGATTGTGCTTGTGCTTCTGCCATAAATGTAGCACCTTCAGCACCTTCTAAACCTAACTGTGCTATTGCTTCAGGGTCAGGTAATTTACCAAACTCTTGATTTAATTTAAAGATAGCTATGTCTTCATTTCTCTGTATTTCTTTATCTATCAATTCATTCATACTTTGTCTAAAAGCATCTAATTCTGCACTTGTATAATCTCTTCTACTACCTACAAGTTTTCCAACACCATCTCTAAGCATCTTGCCTCTATCAACAGTTTGCATAACTTCTTGTGTGTAATCTTTTATTTGTTGTAATTGACTTGTAAATCTATTGTTAATTTGATTACCTAAAAATTGCATAGGGTCTATATTTAAATTTTGTCCTGTAGCCCAAGAGTTTAATGTAGCTCCGTTTACATCACCAAACCAAGCTCGTACTGCTTGTTTAGTAGGAGCATCATTTTGCCCTGGGTTGTAACCACCATCAGTTAAATAACCAGCGTCTTCTAAAAGTTCTTGCATATTTCCTATGTTTACTGGATTAAAATTAGGACCTGATAAATATAAATCTCCTTCATAACTAGGTATTATGTTTATTCCAGGATATGCAGATTGTATTGGTACATATTTTTCATCTATAGTAACCCCATCCCAATTAGGATTAGGTAAAGCACTAGGTACTCCTGAAAAATATATTCCTGTTTCTACTTGTGCTAATACATCTTGCGTAACATCTTCTGCTTTTTTTTCAGCTATAGCACCTTGTTCTCCTGCTAGTGCTTGATTTATAGTATCTATTGATTTTTCAGATTCATCAACTAAACCTGTTGCAGGATTATCTAATGACCAACCAGGGTTACTACCTAGCCATTCAACAACTGACCTAGCATTTATTTTTTTTGTTTCACCGTTAGGTCCATATACTGTAATCATTTAGTCATCCAATTCTTCTAAGACAGATATTATATTGCCTTCTCTATCTTCATAATACTCTTTATTTAACTCTTTAGAACCTATTAAGTTCCAAAATACTGCAAACTCTGGACTTTGATAAGCTAGTCTTTCTCCAGCTAATTGTAAATTTTTTCTATATGGTTGTGTCAACATAGTGTTTTTTAAATAATAATGTTGGCTAGCAACGTTACCATACTTGTTATCTATACCTTTTATTTTTCCTATTTCTACAAGTGTAGCTTCACGTAAATCCATATATTCTTTTAACGGTGCATACAAAGGACTTTCTTGTATTTGTTTTAATATATCATCAGGTAGTTTATCTTGTCCTCTAACATCTATACCTAATGCTAATTCTAATTCATTCCATCGTGTTACATCTTGAGATAGTGTTATAGACTTTACATACCAATTAGGAAACATAGTGTCAACCATTTCAAATATGTCACCTTTTTCTTTGTTATTTAGCGGTCTTCCTAGTTCTCTTTGTTTTTGTGTAGTAAGGTATGACCACATACGACTGCCTACAACTTTAGCTGAATTTTCTATCCACTCTTCTGCTGTAAGTTTTACAATGTTACCTTTTCTTAATTGTTCAAATCTTGCTTCATAAGAAAAATCAGCACCTGGTTGTGGTGCAGGAGCAAATAATCCAAATACATCTGGTATATGTTCTTCTAAATTAGAGTTACTTCTTTCCCAATCATAACCAACTTCTGTTGTGCTTCTTATTCCTGCTTCGTTATAGCTAGAACCACGTGTTAAATATGTTAGTGCTTCTATACCTTCACCACCTTGTAACCAATCTGGTCCTAGTATTTGTGTCATAGCTAATATTGCTGCTTCATCACTTCCATCAAAAACTGTTTTTAAATTGTTGTACGCTGACATAATTGCTGTAAATCTTAAATATCCTTCTCCATCTATTCCTAGTTCTACATCTTTGCCAAATATTTCTTTGTAATCATTTACATTTTCAGCATCTGTTCTAAGTCTGTAATCATAGGTATATCCTGCAGGCAAATAAAATTGGTCAAATGCTCTAACTAATAAAGTATTTGTTCCTACTATTCTTGCACCTTCTAATAATTTATCTTGGTCTATAGCACCTGCATCGTTCATAACGCTTACTATCTGACCAGAGTTATCTATGTAATATCCTGTTACTGCTATTGCTTTAGCTGTTTGTACTACGTGTGTGTTCCACAAATATTCATCTGCAAATATACCTTCTCCTTTTGACCAAGCAGTTATTGCTTTTGTCATATATGCAGGTAGTAAATATGTTGCACCAAATTTTTTTAAAGTTTCTGCATCTGTAACTTTCACACCAAAAGGATTAAAGTGTTCTTGTATTAAATCAAACTCAGGTTTGTCAGGTATCATCATACCTGCAGGTATTTGTAAATAAGGACCTGCACCAGGACCTTTACCTTGTGTAACCATATTGATAGCTTGCAAAGGTGCCATAGCATTTATTTTTATTCTTTGACTTTGGTCATAAAAATAATTACCTTCTACAGCAGGACCTACCCAAGGATATGCAAAGTATTTTTCTCCATTAGGACCTTCAGTTATAAACCCTGCTTGTTCTGCACCATTAACAACTATTCCTGCTTTTCTAATTGCAAAAGGATTACGTGATAGTACACCTGTCCAAGTTGTTGCCTGCTCTATATAGGCACCCATAAACGGGTACATTAATCTTGTTACATCAGCAAAGTAACCTCTTTCTGACAAATTAAATAATAAATTGTTATGTATAAACAATGCTCTAGCATCTACAAACTCTTCTAATTCGTCAAGACTTTCAAACAACTGTACACCTTCAGGTGCTTTTTTACCTTTAGATTCTTCTACAGCTTCCATTATTATTTCTTTTGTAGATTTATTTAAAGCATCTAAATCAAAAAACTTTTCTAATCCTTTTATAAATTTATCGTTTTTAATTTTTGTAGTAAACATTTTTGGTAATTTATTAATATTTTCTATAAACTCTTTTTGTAATTCAGGGGGTAACAACATATACCCATCACCATAAGCTTTGCCTCTAATTGTTCTATACAAAGGACTTCTGTTAAATGTTCTTTCTATTCCTGCAGGAAATTCAAATAATCCTGTAATTGCAGCATCAAGTATTTTACGTGTTTGGTTTGTTACTTCTTTTACATCAGTAAGTTTTATAGATGGTCTTCCTTGTTGCACTAATGGAAATCCCATAAAAAGAGGTTCTCCACCTTTTGCTATTTCTTCTTTAATTTGTGGAGATAATTCATCAAATAAATTTTCAACATATTTATAAAGTTTTTTGTCATCTATAGTTGCTCTTTTTACTGTTTGTAACATTTCAGCTATTGTGCTTCCTTGCGGTACATCAATAACTTTTAAAGTTTCCGTAGCTCCTTTTTTATTTACTATATCTAAACTATCTGACCCACTAGCAATAAACTTTAATAATGCAGGGTCACTTGTAGCTTCTTTAACTCTTTGATATAAAGTATCTACATAAGCTAAAGTTTTTTCATATGTAGATAAAGCATTACCAGGAACCATATTGTCATCTAATAAACCTGTTTGATATTCTAATCTTAAATTATCTAAATCACCTCTAAACATTCTTTTAGCTAATGTTGCTTCATCAACGTTATTAATTATGTTGTCTGCAACTATGTTTGTTAATTTACCTAAATTTAACATTTTGATTTCTTCTATAACAGATGTTAAATATTCTTTTTTTAATTTAGAATTTACAAAAGCATCAGTAATATTAAAATCTACATAACCTTTTTTAAGATTTTCTATTACAGTATCACCAAAAAATAATCTTGTATTATCTCGTGATACTCTACCAAATGCTTCTGTTTTTGTAACAACTTCACCTGCTAATGTTTTATTATTTTTACCTAACAATAATCCAAAATATTCAGCAGTATGTTTAAATAAAGATGGGTAACCATCTGCTGCTAGTTTAGCTTGACCATCTGCTGTAATTCTTACAGGAAAAGCAATTCTAGTTATTAATTGTAAGGGAGTCCATATTCCCTTTTGTACACCCCACAATAAATTAATTATTGAACGTGTTGCTAATCTAGGACTATCAATAATTCTGCTACTTTTAAACCAACCTTCTTTAATTAAATCAGCATCAAAATATTTTTCTAAACCTTGTGCAATACCGTCTAATTTTTTTCCAAAAGATAATTCCATAGTTCTAATACCTTTTGATACTCTGCCTGTGCTGTTTCTAATACTTCTCATATCAGGCACAGTTATGCTTTCTTTAAGTAATTGTTGTGCTAAATGAGGAGTAGGTGCTTTTTGTGGTTGACCATCAATAATTATTTGGTTTCCTAAATCATCTAGCTTTGCTCTTTGACCAGGAAAAATTCCTTCTATTCCACGCATAGCTTTATTAGCTGCAGTCTTTACATTATGCCAACTTAATATATCGCTTTTCCAATAACTTCCTACAGACTCTGTGCTAAAACCTCTAAGGTTACCTTTTGTTATATCAAGGAATTGTTCTATTACATCTGGTCTTTCTTTAGCTTGTTCCATAGATTCACCTGCAGCATCTAATATTTTATTAAATACTTTTTTTTGATTGGTGTAACCAATAACTTCATCTGTGTTTTGTAGTGTTGCATTAACAAAACTTGCTAATAATCTATTTCCTTTTTCTGCAGGTATTCTTGAGTTAATAATAAATCTTCTTGTATTCTCAATAACTTGCTCTTGATTCTGCCAAACAAAAGTATCTTTAGGAGTCCAATCACCCCATAACCTTCTAGCTTTATCTTTTTCATTATTTGATAAATTTTTAAATATTTTATTAAGACCTATACTTTCTACTGTCTTATTCCACTTATAACCTTGTGGCATATTAGGCATACCTTTAGGGTCTTGTAATACCCATTTTTGAAATGCAGTTCTTACCGCTTCTTCTTTTTGTGCAACTGTTTTTAAATTATTTGCTTTTATTAAATCTTGTGACATATTAGGAGTAAAGTTTTTAACAATATTATTTGTATCACCTAAATTTTCTGCCCAAGCTTTCATTAATTGTGTTCCTTCATCAGACTTCATAAAGTAATTAAATGCTTTATCTCTATTAGCAGTAACGTATCTTGTAGCACCGTTTCTACCAACTTCTTTAATTAAACCAAATGCTTTATATCTTTGTCTTGTGCTTTGTGATATTGTTTGTAATTTGTTTAATAAGTCACCTCTTACAAACATAGCACCATCAATAAAACCTGATATGTTTCTATAAGCATTAGTATTGGCATCAACAAATTCTCCTGCTATAACTCCACCCGCAGTTACAGGTTGTGCTGCAGTAGTAGCAGAAAAAGCTGAACCTTTAAATTTAGCGTATAACTGTCCTCTTCTGTTTGACTCATCCCACGCTTCAGAGCCACTACCAAAATAAGGAAACCAAGAATCACCTAAACCTGATTCACTACCTGGTGTTTCTAAATCAAAAAACTTATCGCCAAATTGTTCAAATCCAATTGTTAATGCAGAAGGACCTGATTTTTCAAATGCTTCTCCACCTTCAAAAAATGGTATAAAATCTTTTGTTAAATCTTCTTTACCGCCAATATACTGTGGTTTTATTTGATTTAAAAATTCTTTCATAAATACAGGATTAGAAAATGCTTTTGTTAAATCTAAATACTCTTCTCCATTTTTTATATAAGATATATCTTGCCCTTGTGCTTCTGATTTTTTAATTGCTTCACCTCTAGCAATCATATAAGTTTTAAGTATTCTGTTTATAAATTGTGGGTATGCAGCAGCTCCTGTACTAGCTACTTGTGTAAATTTTTTAATTTGTCCTTTAGTTCTTTCAAAAACATTTCTGTCATCTAACGCAGCTTTTTTACCTGCAGCTTCTAAACTTTTCCACCAACTATATATTCCTGCATTAGACAACTGAAAATCTCTAGCATCTTTTCTTATTGTCCTGCCATCATTTGCATAATTATTTACATAAGACAAAACATAAGGTTCTGCCTGTTGTACATTTAAACCATTTTTACCTAACGTGCTTAATAAACCAGAAGGTGCAAAACTATAAACACTTGCTAGTTGTTTTATATTTTCTGATTCTTTAGGTGTTATAGAATTAAATTTTATTTCTTTTTGTTTATTCAGCAAATATTTTTCTGTAATAGAATTTTGTTCTGCCTTTTTAGATTGGCTATATTCAGGATATAGCATTAGGTAGTACGGATTAATATATTTAAAATATCATCATTAAAATCAGATTGTACATACGCAGATGCCATATCTGAATTTTTATATTCTGTTCCTGGTCTTGCTATTATATTTCCTTGTGCATTAGAAACTGTAAAATTACCGGGTTGTATTGTTTGAGCACCTGTCATAATACTTTCTTCTTGTTTTTCTGTAGGTCTATCTATTTTTGGTTGGGGTAAATCTTTAACACTAGGTAAACCACCAGTCATTTCTACTTGTTTTTTAATTTCTTCACCTGTTCCGTAAGTCTCACCTTTAGTAAGACCAGGTATCATACCTCTTGTATTGTCAACGAAGTTACGACCTGTAGATAAACTAGAACCGTTGTAATTGTTTTTAGAAATCCTGGTCATTTTCGTCCTCTTCATAAAACATAAACGTAGAGTTTATAAT
>MDSV01097844.1_pt1 | contig 10700 bp, 8 predicted proteins | sample 810851 | NCBI WGS metagenome assembly MDSV01 (sample SAMN05326640, study PRJNA326480) | marine metagenome | isolation source: seawater | place: Atlantic Ocean: North East | collected 2012 | reverse complement strand
TTCTTGAATTTCAATTCCTCTTCCAAATTTACCATAATGCAGAACTTGAGGATCCTCATGATAGACCCTTCCAATTCCATGGCCACAATAGTCCTCAACCACTGAATAGTGATTTTTCTCAGCATGCTCTTGTATCACAGCGCCTATATCACCTAGATGAGCGCCTGGCTTAACCACATCAATTGCTTTATACAAGCATTCTTGGGCTACTTTAACTAGCCTTTCATTATGAGGTTGCGTCTTTCCAACTAAGAACATCTTTGATGTGTCTCCATGCCATCCATCACGTATAACCGTCACATCGATGTTAATAATATCTCCGTTTTTAAGAATTTTCTTTTCAGATGGGATGCCATGACAAATTACTTGATTAATACTTGAACATATAGTTTTCTCAAATCCGTTGTAACCAATATTTGCTGGTATTGCTTTTTGCTGATTTACAATGAATTCGTAACATCTATTATCCAGCTCTTCAGTACTGACTCCAGGAACCACAAACGGCTCAATCATTTCTATAACTTCTGCTGCTAATTTGCCTGCAATCTGCATCTTAGATATTTGATCAGAATTTTTTAAATTTATACTCATTTTTTTAAAAATTTTATAGACCTAAAGAACATATCAATATAAAGTATCCTTTTAATGTCAGCGCATAATTTTAGCTCATTAAATTCAAAACTTTCACAATTATTTGCTTTCTTTTCTCACTTTACTAAGGAGAAAATTTAGTGTCTTTTCCAGCTGTTTTAGTCCTTGAGGACGGTTCTGTGATTGAAGGAACTGGCTTTGGTGCTAAGGAGATATCAGTTGGAGAAATTGTTTTCAATACCTCTATCTCAGGTTATCAAGAGATTATTACAGATCCATCATATGCTAAACAAATTATAGCTTTTACCCATCCTCACATTGGTAACACTGGAATAAATGATGAAGATAATGAATCTGATAGTATTTTCGCTTCGGGAATTGTTATAAAGGATTTACCAAATCATTATAGTAATTGGCGAGCAACACAATCTCTCGAAAGTTTTCTTAAATCAAAAAAAACTATTGGAATTTCAAACATTAATACTCGAGCATTAACTGCAAAGCTTAGAGATCATGGATCATTAAAAGCATGCATCGCTCCCTCAAACAAGGGCTCCTTGTCTAAAGCTCAAGAAGCTCTAAAAGATTTTGGTGGATTGGAAGGGCTTGATCTTGCCAGAGAAGTCTCAACTAAAAATTCCTTCACTTGGGAAGAGGGCACTTGGCCTAATTATCAAGAGGTGAAAAATGAAAAGCTAATCGTTGCAATTGATTTTGGAGTTAAGAAAAATATTTTAAGACTTTTAAGAAAACACGTTGGAAAGGTGCAAGTAGTAAATGCACAAATCAGTTTTGAAGAGCTTATAAAATATGAACCTGATGGAGTATTTTTATCGAATGGACCAGGAGACCCTGAACCATGCGATTATGCTATTAAATTAATTCAACAACTACTTGATATTAATATGCCAATTTTTGGAATATGTTTAGGCCATCAGCTCCTAGCCCTTTCTGGTGGATGTAAAACATATAAGATGAAATTTGGTCATCATGGCGCCAATCATCCAGTGCAAGACCTTCAGTCAAAGATAGTATATATCACAAGCCAAAATCATGGCTTTGCAGTAGATTTATCTAGCTTGCCTGAAAATATAGAGCCTAGCCACATTTCGCTTTTTGATGAGAGTTTGCAAGGCATTATTTTTAAGGATAAGCCAGCATTTAGCTTTCAAGGGCATCCAGAAGCTAGTCCAGGACCACATGAACTAGAAGAGCTTTTTATTAAATTCAATTTAATGATTGATCATCATGCCAAAAAGAACTGATATTAAATCTGTTTTGATCATTGGAGCTGGGCCAATAATTATTGGTCAAGCTTGTGAGTTCGATTACTCTGGAGCACAAGCTTGTAAAGCCCTTAAAGCTGAAGGCTTTAGGGTCATTTTAGTTAACTCCAATCCTGCAACGATAATGACTGATCCTCTTCTTGCAGATGCAACGTATATTGAACCAATTCACTGGAAATCAATCGAAAAAATAATTGCAAAAGAGCTTCCTGACGCATTATTACCTACTATGGGAGGGCAAACTGGACTGAATACAGCTTTAACTTTGGCTAAAGAGGGAGTCTTAAAAAAATATAATGTCGAGTTAATTGGTGCATCTAGAGAAGCTATTGATAAAGCAGAAGATAGAGAGCTCTTTGATAAAACCATGAGGGGCATAGGAATAGAGACTCCCAGATCTGGAATTGCCCATTCAATGGATGAGGCTTTAACTGTTCAAGAGGACCTTGGATTTCCATGCATTATCCGCCCATCATTTACACTTGGTGGATCAGGTGGAGGGGTAGCCTACAATATTCAGGAATTTAAACAAATTTGTGAAAAAGGACTAGATCTTTCTCCAACAACAGAACTATTAATTGACGAATCTTTACTAGGATGGAAGGAATATGAGTTAGAGGTGGTCAGGGATAAAAATGACAACTGCATAATTATATGCTCCATAGAAAACCTTGATCCCATGGGAGTTCATACCGGCGATTCAATCACAGTAGCTCCTGCACAAACCTTAACTGATAAGGAATATCAGATTTTACGAGATCAATCATTCAAAATTTTAAGAGAAATAGGGGTAGAGACCGGTGGGAGTAATGTTCAGTTTGGCATCAATCCTGAAAATGGAAGAGTTGTTGTTATTGAGATGAATCCGAGAGTTAGCAGATCATCTGCATTGGCCTCAAAGGCAACAGGTTTCCCAATTGCCAAAGTAGCTGCTTTGCTGTCCGTAGGATTTACATTGGATGAATTACAGAATGATATAACTAATGGTCTAACACCAGCATCATTTGAACCCTCTATTGATTATATAGTTACTAAAATCCCTAAGTTTGCTTTTGAAAAATTCCCTCAAGCAAATGATAGGCTAACAACACAGATGAAATCTGTTGGTGAAGTCATGGGAATTGGAAGAACTTTTCAAGAATCTCTTCAAAAAGCTCTCCAGAGTCTAGAAGAAGATTTGCACGGCTTTGAAAACATTTTAGATAATTCTTCTAATCCAAACGAAACTCTGCGCTATCAACTCACATTTGCTGGCTCAAAAAGAATTTTATATGTAGCAGAGGCAGTAAGATTTGGATGGGATGAATACAAAATAAATCAATTGACCGGAATTGATTTTTGGTTCTTGCATCAAATCATTGATCTTGTTGATGAGGAAAATATTTTACAGGGTACTAAATTACATGAGATCGATTTTGACAAAATGCTTAATCTTAAAAAAAAGGGGTTTGCTGATAGAAGAATTGCTGATTTAACAAGATCGTCTCCAAAAGAAGTCAGAGACTTAAGAAAAAAATTAGGTGTTACTCCTACCTATAAGAGAGTTGATACATGTGCTGCAGAATTTGCTACTGAAACTGCATACATGTATTCAGCATATGAGGGAGAATGTGAATCACGACCAACAAATAATAAAAAAGTTATTGTTTTAGGAAGTGGCCCAAATAGAATTGGACAGGGAATAGAGTTCGATTATTGCTGTGTGCATGCTTCTTTTGCGCTTCAGGAAGAGGGTTACGAATCCATTATGATTAATTGTAATCCCGAAACTGTGTCTACTGATTACGATACATCTAACAGATTATATTTTGAACCTATAACTGAAGAGAAAGTTCTAGATATTATTGATATAGAAAAACCTGAGGGAGTAATCATTCAATTTGGAGGACAGACGCCTCTAAAACTTTCTGAAGTTTTGTTATCCAATAACGTAAAAATTCTTGGAACAGACGTGGATGCTATTGATAGATCAGAGGACAGAGAACGTTTTCAATCTCTTGCTAATCAACTAAATCTCAAGCAACCTCTTAACAGTACCGTAAACAATCTTAAAGAAGCTTTAAAGGTATCAGAGGAAATTGGGTTCCCAATTGTTGTACGACCATCGTATGTCCTCGGAGGGAGAGCAATGGAGCTTGTTCATAATCAAGTTGAACTTGAAAAGTATTTAAAAGAAGCTGTGGAAGTATCCGATAAAAAACCAATTTTACTGGATGGATATTTAACTGATGCAATTGAAGTTGATGTAGATGTAATTTCCGATGGGGAGGATATTGAGATCGGAGGTATTTTGCAGCATATTGAGCAAGCTGGAATTCATTCAGGTGATTCTGCTTGTTCCTTACCACCGTATAGTCTCTCAGAAATAGTTATTAAAGAAATTGAAAAACAAGCAAAAAAGATTGCTGCAGAGTTAAATGTTATTGGATTGATGAATATTCAGTTTGCGGTTCAAGATAATAATGTCTTCATTATCGAGGTAAATCCTAGGGCCTCAAGAACCGTTCCATTTATATCAAAATGTTTGGGAGAATCTTTAGTGAAGTCTGCTACTAAAACAATGATTGGAAAAACTTTGAAGGATATTAGTTTCTCTAACTTATTGCCAAAAAATTACTTTTTTGTAAAAGAAGCTGTTTTGCCATTTGATAAATTCCCCTCAGTTGATCCTATTCTTGGTCCAGAAATGAAATCTACGGGAGAAGTTATGGGCATTGGTTCAAGTTTCGGTGAAGCATATGCAAAAGCTCAAAAAGCAGCAAATAAGATATTTCCTGATTCAGGGCTAGCATTTGTAAGCGTTAAAGAATCTGATAAAAAATATCTTCCAAATTTAGTTCCTTTGCTTATAGAGCAAGGTTTTTCATTGATTGCTACTAAAGGAACTGCTAATGCAATTAAAGAACTAGGACATGATGCTCAAATCATTAACAAAGTTACTGAGGGAAGACCCCATATTGTCGATGAGTTATTAAACAATAGAGTCAATCTTTTAATTAATACCACTGAAGGAAGACAATCTATAGAGGATTCAGCTTCGATAAGAAGAACAGCATTACAAAATAAATTATTTTGTGTTACTACCATTTTTGGTGCATTTGCAATTTTAGAAGCAATGAGTACAAGTTCAGATGACTGGATTTATAATTCTCTTCAAGAAATAAATTAATTTCTTCCATTTGTTATAATGCTTCGATGGATAAATTGCCTATAACTAAATCAGGAGAGCAAAAGCTTGCTGAAAAACTTCGTCAGCTAAAGACCAAAGATAGACCTCAAATATCTCAAGCCATTGCAGAAGCTAGAGCCCACGGCGATTTAAAAGAAAACGCAGAGTACCATGCTGCAAAAGAACAACAAGGTTTTATCGAGGCAAAAATTCAAGAAATTGAGCACGCACTTGCTAATGCACAAGTCATAGATGTTAAAGATATACCTGAAACAGGCAGAGTTGTATTTGGCGCTACTATTGATTTATATGACCTAACTAATGATCAATCTATAACTTATAAAATAGTTGGTAATTTAGAATCCGATCCAGAAGCAGGTTTAATTTCTATTCAAACTCCAATTGCTCAAGGATTAATGGGAAAAAATGTGGGCGATGAGGTTTCAATTTCTACTCCTTCTGGGCCAATTGATCTTGAGATAGAAAAAGTCCAACATCTGTAAAATACATGCATACAGATTCATGGGCTTTAAAAGCAAAAAAACTTGGTTTTCGTTCTCGAGCAGTTTTTAAATTAGAAGAAATATTAATAAAAACTAAAGCACTTAAAAGTAATGGTTTAGTGCTTGATATTGGCTCTGCTCCAGGAGGATGGTCTCAGCTCATAAAAATCTTACAGCCTAAGTCAACCGTATACGCAGTCGATCTTTTACCCATGGATCCAATTAAAGATGTTTATTTTTTTCAACAAGATATAGCAAACATCGATGCAATAAAAGAAATTTCATTATTAAAAACAAAATTTGACCTTGTTATTTCTGATTTAGCCCCAAATTTAACAGGTATAAGTGCAGTTGATGAAGAACACATATTTGAGCTTAATTCAATTACCCTTAAAACGGCTGTAAACTATCTTAATAAAAGTCATGGAACATTCATTCTTAAAACTTTTCAAAATAGTTTATTAAAAAAAATGAGATTAAAAATGGAAAAGAGTTTTAATATAGTTCAAACTTATAAGCCTGCTGCATCAAAGAGCAAGTCAGGCGAAATTTACTTATATGGAGAAAGGCCACTATGAATTCAGTTTTTAAAAATGCTTTAGTGTGGGTTTTGTTAGGCTCAGCTTTAATTTTTATATTTAACAACGTTGAAAATGCCTCTTCTTCAAAGAGAGAAATGATTTCCTACAGCCAGTTTAAACAAGAGGTTCTTTCTGACAGAGTGGCAAAGGTAACCTATAAGGGTGACCAGATGACTATTTTTGGTGACAGGCTTGATGGAACGCGATTTGAAACACGCCATCCTATTTATAAAAAAGATGAGTCAGTCGATAATGCAATTGAAGAGCATGGTGTTATAACTGTTTTTGAGAGTGTAGAGCAACCTTCAATTTGGTCACAACTTTTGGTGGGAGCTTTCCCAATTCTTTTACTTTTAGGAATTTTCTTTTTCTTTATGCGGCAAATGCAAGGCGGTATGTCTGGAAGAGGTGGTCCAATGGCATTTGGAAAAAGTAAGGCAAAGTTAATGGAAGGAGGAAAAGTCACGACAACTTTTGAAGATGTTGCTGGATGTGAGGAAGCAAAACAGGATGTTCAAGAATTAGTAGATTTTTTAAGAGATCCTACAAAATTTCAAAAACTAGGCGGTAAAATTCCTAGAGGTGTTTTGATGGTTGGCCCTCCTGGGACTGGAAAAACACTCTTAGCCAGAGCCATTGCTGGAGAAGCTAAAGTTCCATTTTTCTCAATTTCTGGTTCAGATTTCGTGGAGATGTTTGTTGGTGTGGGTGCTTCGAGGGTTAGAGATATGTTTGAGCAAGCACAAAAAAACTCTCCATGCATTGTTTTTATTGATGAGATCGATGCTGTTGGACGACATAGAGGTGCTGGAATGGGCGGTGGACATGATGAAAGAGAGCAAACTCTTAATCAATTATTGGTTGAAATGGATGGCTTTGACGGTAATGATGGCGTTATTGTAGTTGCAGCAACTAATAGACCAGATGTTCTAGATCCTGCTTTGTTAAGACCTGGGCGTTTTGATAGACAAGTCGTTGTTGATTTACCTGATTTAAGGGGTAGAGAGCAAATATTGAAAGTTCATATGAAAAAGGTCCCTCTTTCGAAAGATGTAGATGCTTTAGTTATAGCAAGAGGAACTCCTGGTTTTTCTGGTGCTGACCTTGCTAATCTCATTAATGAAGCTGCTTTATTTGCTGCCAGATATGGTGATAAAAAGGTTGACCAAAGCCATTTAGATCTTGCAAAAGATAAAATCATGATGGGGCCTGAGAGAAAGTCAATGATTATGACTGAAGAGCAGAAAACAATAACTGCTTATCATGAAGCTGGGCACGCTATAGTGGGTCGCTTAAGTCCGGAGCATGATCCAGTTTATAAAGTTACTATTATTCCTAGAGGCCGAGCGCTTGGTGTAACAATGTTTCTACCTGAGGAAGATAAATACATGCAAAGTAAGCAATACCTTCACAGTAGAATAGCAGCACTTTTTGGTGGCAGAATTGCAGAAGAAATTATCAATGGTAAAGATGCAATAACAACTGGGGCATCAAATGATATTGAAGTAGCAACTGGCATAGCTACAAATATGGTTACAAAATGGGGAATGTCTGATTTAGGCCCCTTAAAATATGGAGAAGATGATTCAAGTCCTTTTTTAGGAAGATCTGCATCAATGGCTCCAAAAGGCATCGGTGGAGAAACTTCGAATAGTATTGATACGGAAGTCAAAAAAATTATTAATACTAATTATAAAAAAGCTACAAAGATTCTAAAAGATAATATCGATAAATTACACACCATGGCTGAATCGCTACTTACATATGAAACAATTGATTCTGATCAAATTGACGATATTATGGCTGGAGCTAAACCAAGAGCTCCTAAAGATTGGGATGAGCCAAAAACACCAAAAAATAAAACTTCTAAAAAAACTTCAATAAAGGGTCCCGCAGAAGAGTTATAATCTTTTTTCATGATTATAAAATTTGGCACTGATGGAATCCGTGGTCCAGTAGAATCTAAAATTACTCCCGAAGTATGTTTAAAAATAGGTCATGCTTCTGGATTAGTTTTAAAAGATATGGGCTGGGAAACCGTTCTTATTGGTAAAGATACTCGAGTATCTGGTTATATGCTTGAATCAGCTCTTCAAGCTGGATTTATAGCCGCTGGTGTTAATGTAAGGTTGCTTGGACCATTGCCTACTCCTGGAGTTGCATATTTAACTAGATCATTGCGAAATCAATTTGGGCTTGTCATAAGCGCATCTCATAATAATTATTTAGACAACGGAATTAAATTTTTTGATGGAAATGGTGAAAAAATTCTTAAAGATGCTGAAAGAAAAATTGAAAAGTTACTTACTGGCGAACTAAAATCAGTTGAAACTGCCGAGCTTGGTAAGGCTCAAAGATTTGATGAATCTGGCGATAGGTACATAGAGTTCTGCAAATCAACAGTTCCTCCAGATGTTTCCTTTGATTCACTAAGAATAGTATTAGATTGCGCAAATGGTGCTTGCTATAAAGTTAGTCCTTCGATTTTTAGAGAGCTTGGTGCAGAGATTATTTCTATAGGAACTGAGCCAGATGGATATAACATAAATTATGAATGTGGCTCTACTCATCCTGAAAAAGCTCAAGAAGAAGTTATAAAACAAAGAGCAGATTTTGGGATTGCCCTTGATGGCGATGGTGATAGGGTGGTTTTGATTGATAGAAAAGGTCGTATATTAGATGGTGATGACATTATGTATATCCTAGCTTATGCTAATCCAAATAGAACTGGGCCTTGGTCAGGCATTGTTGGTACTGCAATGTCAAACTTTGGATTTGAAGAGGCTGTAAAAAAATTAGGATATAAGTTTAAAAGAGCTGATATAGGCGATAAGCATGTTAGCCAAATGCTTAAAAAAGAGGGATGGATGCTTGGAGGAGAACCCTCAGGTCATATTATTTGCAGAGATCTAGTAAGTACTGGCGACGGAACAATAGCAGCATTGAAAGTAATTTCTTCTTTATTGATCTTAGAAAAAGATCCAGAAGATGTTTTACAAAATTATAAAAAAATGCCTCAAATTAATGTCAATGTTGATGTTGATAATAAAGATATCCTTTCCGATTCTGAGATCCAGCAAAAAATAAAAGAGATTGAATCAGATCTTACCATTGGGAGAATTCTTGTAAGAGCATCAGGTACTGAAAGTAAAATTAGAATAATGATTGAGTCTGATAATGAAACAACTGCATATAAATATGCAAAAGACATTGAAAAAATCATTAAAAGATAAAAAATGTCTTTAAGATTAATAGCAAACTGGAAACTAAATGGCTCAATAGAATTTAATGATAAATGGGTAGAAGAGTTTTTTAAAAATTTCTCAAGTTCAAATTCAATACAAATTGGGATTGCACCAGCTTCTATCTACATAGATCATTTAAGAAAAGCGATTGGTGATTGCAGCATTGATATTGGCGCCCAAAATATTTGTGATGAGGAATCTGGAGCAAAAACTGGAGAAATTTCAGCCCCGATGATTAAAGATTTAGGATGCAAATTTACATTAATTGGTCATTCTGAGAGACGTATTCTTTTTCATGAATCTAATAAAAGAATTTCAAAAAAATTAAATCAGGCAAATAATAATTCTATAATTCCTATCTTATGTATCGGCGAATCTACCGATGAAAATGACAGAAATCACACTTATGATGTTCTTGAATCTCAGATTATTGAAGCCTTAAAAGGTCTCAATGAGCTTAATTCTCTGATAATTGCATATGAGCCTGTTTGGGCAATTGGTTCCGGAAAAATTCCTAGCCCTGAAGAAATAAATTTCATTCATAAAATGATTAAAGATGTAGTACAATCTCGATTTCCAAAAATTGGTTTAAATTCAGTTTTATATGGAGGGAGCGTTAATTCTAAGAATGCATCATCTTTATTTGTTCAAGAACACATTGATGGAGCATTAGTGGGAGGTGCTTCGCTTGATGGAAATGAATTTGCTCAAATAGCAAATATTTTAAATGAGTTAAAGTAAAGAAATGATCATTACATTTATTAAAATTATCTGCATTATCCTTGCAATCATACTAATTGTCTTAGTTATATTACAGCAGGGAAAGGGCTCTGATCTAGGATCTGCTTTTGGAGGGGGATCTTCAAATTCAATGTTTGGAGCAGTTGGACCTTCTAATTTTCTTGGAAAATTGACAGCAATTATTGCTGCTCTTTTTTTAATCTTAAATTTAGCCCAAGCAGTAATATTAAAAAATGCCAATACTGAAGTTTTATTTACTGATGAGGAGATTAAAGAAGCAACAAAAACTTATGAAATCCCCGTAGAATAAATGGTGCCGAAAGCGGGATTTGAACCCGCACGAGCTTTCGCTCACTAACCCCTCAAGCTAGCGTGTCTACCAATTCCACCACTTCGGCCAAATTGTGGATTATAACAAGATAAGGTTTTAATACTTAAATAAATTTGAATTAACTTGACCTCAAGTACTTGCTTTCTATACACTCTAATCCTCTGCGATGCGGGGTGGAGCAGTCTGGTAGCTCGTCGGGCTCATAACCCGAAGGTCGTTGGTTCAAATCCAGCCCCCGCTACCAGTAAATGAG
>MDSV01065501.1_pt1 | contig 10700 bp, 8 predicted proteins | sample 810851 | NCBI WGS metagenome assembly MDSV01 (sample SAMN05326640, study PRJNA326480) | marine metagenome | isolation source: seawater | place: Atlantic Ocean: North East | collected 2012 | reverse complement strand
GTTGATTGCTCAAACAAAAAGTACAAATCCAATTTCATCTATTTTTTTAATTTCTTTTTTTTGGTTAATGAATCTGGGCTTAAGCTTTAGAGAGGCTTATATTAACTTTCCAACTTGGTCTGATTTACCTTTGACAGAATTAATTATAGCCCAAATATTTATTTTAGCAACTTCAATATTCCTAAATAAGACGCTTCGACAAAATAAATTAGTTGGTGTTGGTGATGCTTTATCTGGTGTACTTTTCTTAGTGTTTATAATGGGAATTAATAATGTGCACCAATATTACAGAGAATTCATTAGTTTGTTTTTAATTACGTTGGGTAATCATCAATTAATTGGCCTTTATAATGTGAAAAAGAACTATTTAAAAGAATTTGAAATTGGTATTTTGTTTGGATTATCAGTGGTAATTTCTCCAAATTTATTTTTGATTATTAGTATGATTTTTGTTGGTGTTACTATTGTAGTTCCTTTCACTTGGAGAGATTTTATCGTTCCGTTATTGGGCTTTTTTTGGGTTTTAGTTGCAAAATTATCTTTATTTTTTCTTCTGGGTATTTGGGATTTTAATATACTGTATAGCCTTTATTTTTCTGTACCAGAATTAAAAGGCGATTTCGATTTCAATCATATTTTACTGTTGTTGTTGTGTTTGTTTGAGTTTGTTCTTTTTTATAGGGTATTTTCAATTTTATCCAAAAGAAGTATAAGAGAAAGGGTTTTTTATTGGCTATGGCTATGGACGTTCATTTTTTTCTTTTTATCATTATTGCTTTTTCAAGAATCTTTTGATGAATTTATACTGATTGCTTTATTAGGCTTGCCGTGTTCAATTTTTAGTGTTGAATACTTTATTAAAAAAGGAAAATTAAGAGGATATTGGAAAAAAGAGATTCTAATTTATTTATTTATTATCATTCAATTCTCTTTAAGAATCTACTGAATTGACTTCAGATAAAACAAAATACCTTGGGTCGTCAATATTGTTCTCAATAACTTCTGTTAGAACAGGATTAGCTTTTAATAATATATCCTTACAGTCCTGACTTAGATGAGTTAGTTTTATTTTCTTGCCTGCTTTTTGGTACTTAGTAATCAATACTTCAAGGGCTTCAATTCCTGAATGATCGGATACTTTTGATTCAATGAAATCAATTTCTATTCTTTCAGGATCATTCTGCACATCAAATTTTTCACTAAACGCTGTAATGGATCCAAAAAACAAAGGCCCCCATATTTCATATACTTTAGTTCCATCTTCTTTGAATGATTTCCTCGCTCGAATTCTTTTGGCATTTTCCCAAGCAAACATCAAAGCAGAAACAATTATACCGCTAATAACAGCTACAGCTAAGTCTTGAATAACTGTAATTGTAGTCACTAATACAATAACAAATGCATCGGTTTTAGGGACAGTGACTAAAGTTTTAAAACTTTTCCAAGCGAAAGTTCCTATTACAACCATAAACATTACCCCTACAAGTGCAGCAATTGGGATGATTTCAATTAAATCTGAAAGCCAAAGTATAAAAGATAATAAACCCAGAGCAGCAATAATTCCTGATGCTCTTCCTCTTCCTCCTGAAGTAACATTTATCATTGATTGACCAATCATAGCGCAACCCCCCATTCCTCCAAAAAATCCGTTAACTATATTGGCCAAACCTTGCCCTAAACTTTCTCTATTTCCAGAACCTTTTGTTTCGGTAATTTCATCTACCAATTGTAAGGTCATTAATGATTCAATTAAACCAACAGCGGCAAGTATGAAGGCATATGGTCCAATAAACCATAATGTTTCCCATGAAAATAAAGTGTCAAAATGACCAGTGAACGGAACATTAAAAGTTGGCAAAACTCCTTTTAGCGTTGCTGCGGGGTCCTCTGATTGAAGGAAAGAGAGAACTGTTTCGGTTTCAATTCCACCAAAGGCAACGATTGATGTGACGACAACGATTGCAACTAAACCAGCGGGAATCGCTTTGGTTAGTTTTGGCAAAAGCCACATAATAACCATAGTCAGAGCTATTAAAAGCACCATTGGAATCATTTCTGAATAGGGAAGCCAATCACCATCTTTGGTTTTTAACATTCCGAACTGAGCGTAACAAATCACAATTGCTAATCCATTCACAAACCCCATCATTACGGGATGTGGGATTAAGCGAACTAATTTCCCAAGTTTTACTGCTCCAAATATTACTTGAATTACTCCCATGAGAATTAGTGTAGCAAAAAGGTATTGTAAAGCTGGATTTTCCATTCCTGAAGGAGCGTGATCTGGGACTGCTTGAATCAACTTAACCATTACAACAGCCAGTGCCCCTGTAGCCCCTGAAATCATTCCTGGTCTTCCGCCAAAAATTGCAGTGATTAATCCTACCATAAAAGCACCGTAAAGCCCTACTATTGGGTCTATTTTTGCAATAAAAGAAAAAGCAATCGCTTCTGGCACTAAGGCAAGAGCTACTGTAATTCCTGATAAAGCATCGTCTTTTAAATTTCCGCTAGATTTTTTAATCCACTGAACCATATATTTGATTTGAAGCCGGCAAAGTTACGGTTTTAGATTCCGGTATCAAATTTTAGTAATGAATTACCCGGCCCAGCCATCCCTATCAAGGCTTCTGAATTGAATTGCTTCAGCAATATGGTTCGTTTCTATATTCTTGAATCCATCTAAATCAGCAATTGTCCTTGAAACTTTTAATATACGATTGTACGCTCTCGCCGATAAGTCAAGTTTGTTCATTGCGTTTTTGAGTAATGATTTACATTCTTTACTTAGCAAACAGGAATTTTCAAGTTGTGAAGAATTCATTTGAGCATTAGAGTGTATTTTTTTGGAGTGCTTATACCTGCTAGTTTGAATTTCTCGAGCTTTGATTACTCGCTCTCTAATTAAAGTGCTTTTTTCACCAGGTTTGGAATTAGAAAGTTCGTCAAATGAAACAGGTGTTACTTCAACATGTAGATCTATTCTATCCAATAAGGGCCCAGAAATTTTATTTAGGTATTTTTGAACGGAACCACCAGGACAAATACATTCTTTATCCGGATGATTATAATATCCACAAGGACATGGATTCATACTTGCAACAAGCATTAAACTCGCTGGGTAATTCACTGAAAATTTGGCTCTGGAAATTGAAACATGCCTATCCTCTAAAGGCTGTCGAAGTACTTCTAAAACAGTTCGTTTAAATTCTGGTAACTCATCTAGAAATAAAACACCGTTATGTGCCATTGAAACTTCTCCAGGTTGGGGATTTGTACCTCCTCCAATTAGTGCTACATCTGAAATAGTGTGATGAGGGCTTCTAAAAGGCCTTTGTGCTACTAATCCATGCTTACTCCCTAATTTTCCAGCTACTGAATGTATTTTTGTTGTTTCAAGGGCTTCATGAAGCGTCATTGGTGGCAAAATTGATGAGAACCTTTTAGCAAGCATAGTTTTTCCAGCGCCTGGTGGTCCAATTAATATCAAATTATGCCCCCCAGCTGCTGCAATCTCCATGGCTCTTTTGATGTTCTCCTGTCCTTTTACATCTGCAAAATCAAAGTCAGGATTATCTAGGTTTTCTAAAAATTGTTTTCTTGTATTTATGCGTACAGGTTCCATTTTTTTTGAATCATTACAAAAATCAATTACTTCAGTAATGGTTTGAAAACCGTAAACTTCTATCTCACTCACGATTGCGGCTTCTTTGGCGTTTTCTAAGGGTAAAATAATGCCTTTAAAACCTAGTTTTTTTGCAAGTATAGCAATTGGAAGAGATCCTTTTATAGGTTGAATTTTACCATCAAGTGACAATTCTCCCATCATTAAAAATTCTTTGAGCTTTTCCTTCTTAATTTGATCGGTTGCTCCTAGTATTCCAATAGCTATTGGTAAATCATACACTGCTCCTTCTTTTTTTAAATCCGCTGGAGCCATGTTTACAACTGTTTTTTTCTTAGGGCTATAAAAATTTGTATTTTTCAAAGCGGTATCTATTCTAATTTTGGCTTCCTGAACAGCTTTGTCTGGCAAGCCTACTAGATAAAAGTCTTTTCCTTTTGAAACAGATACTTCAATTGTAATTAATGTTGCATCAACACCATGAACTGCTCCCCCAAATGTTTTAACCAGCATAAAAAATAGATTTATAGTAAATCTATTGTATGGTAAATATTAACGATCGATTATTAAAGGGTATATCCAATTAATAGAGTAGTATTTTTAAAATTGGTTAATATTGCCAATAATTTGTTAATTTTAAAGGCTGAATTGGTAAATCCTTTTTGGCAAGCCTTTTGTAAAAGGGGAGCTAAACTAAAAATAAAGTACAATGAAAAAACTAGTGTTTGGATTGATGTTGTCTATTTTCTCAATAAGTGTTTTTGCTGGAGATGGAGATAGTGAGAATTGTTATGAAGCTTACAATAAAAAATTTGCTGAAAGAGGAGCAAATAATGTGAAGGACGGATGGTATGAAAATGTTGTTATTACATTTCGTCAAGGTAATGAAGCAGATTGTTTTTTAGGTAAAGTTCAAGTTGAAAAAGGAGAGGTAAGCCAAATGTATTTGAAAAATGTTGATGGTACCTATCAGATTTTTACAAAAAAATGGAAGCATGAGGAAAAAGCAACCATTTCAAACGGAATTTCAAAGTCGAGATCAACAATTGATGGTGAAGTTGTAAATGTAATATTTACATCATCAATTAAACCACCTAAAAAGAAAATTGCAGCCGCTCCAAGTCCTGACGATTTGTAAGCATAAAAGGTTGAAAAATAAAAAAGGGTCTTGTTTAACAAGACCCTTTTTTAGTCTATAAATATTTTTTCTATTTCATTGTACTCATCAATCCTACGGTCCCTTAAGAAAGGCCAATTCCTTCGAACTGTTTCAGATTGGCTCATTATAATTTTTGTTATTGCAGATTCTTCTTGTTCGCTAGCTTGATAAATAATTTCTCCTTGTGGTCCGCAAATAAAACTATTTCCCCAAAAATGAATTTTACTTGTAGAATTTTTTGCGCATTCAACTCCTGATCGATTCACGCATATTAAAGGAATTCCATTTGCTATAGCGTGTGATTTTTGAATTGTTTTCCAAGAGTTAAGTTGTTTTTCTCGCTCTTCTAAACTGTCATTTTCATCAAATCCTATTGCTGTGGGGTAAATTAAAATTTCAGCACCTTTTAATGCCATTATACGAGCAGCTTCAGGGTACCATTGATCCCAACAAATAAGAATTCCTAATGTGCCTATTGATGTTTTGATAGGTTTGAACCCAAGATCTCCTGGTGTGAAATAAAACTTTTCATAATAGCCAGGATCATCGGGTATATGCATTTTTCGATACATTCCAGCTGTAGAACCATCCTTATCAAAAACTACGGCAGTATTGTGGTATAATCCAGTAGTTCGTTTTTCAAATAATGAGGAAACAATAACAATATTGTTCTTTTTTGCTAATTGGGAATAAAATTGCGTTGCTTGACCTGGTAATTTTTGTGCTAAATTAAATTGTTGAATATCTTCTGTTTGGCAAAAGTAAAGGCAGTCATGAAGTTCTTGAAGAACAACTAAATCGATATTTTTGTCTACCAGTTCTTTTATTTTAGCTTCTATTTTTAATTGGTTTTCGTGCTGATTATCCTGACACGTCATTTGAATTGTACCAACGTTTAATTCATTTTTCATTCACACAAAGATAAGTTTAAAACATTTTTGGGTACTTGCATGGTTATGCAATGAAGTGAGCCGTTTTGTTTAATGATTTCTATGCAGTTTATTCCAACTACTGTTCTGGTTGGAAATAACTTTTGTAAAGTTGAAATTGCAGGAAAATCACTTTTGTCTCCATAAATTGGGACTAATATTTTTCGATTTGTGATTAAAAAATTCACATAAGAAGCAGGTAATTGCTTGTTCTTATCAAATATAGGCTCTGGTAACTCGAGTGGAATTAATTCATATTGATTTTCAAATGCAATATTTTTTAATTCTTTCTCCATTGATTTTAACTCCTTTGAATCATTTATGGAATAGACTATTGTTTTTTCATCGCAATAACGCGCTAAAGTATCAATGTGAGAATTCGTATCGTCACCTGGAATTAATCCATTATTTAACCAAAGAGTTTTTTTTATTCCAAGTGATTCAGATAAAGTTTTTTCAATTTCTTCTTGAGTTAAATTAGGATTTCTATTATTATTTAGCAAGCATTTTGAAGTGGTTAAAATTGTTCCTTTTCCATTTGAATCTATAGATCCGCCTTCAAGAACGAAATGGTTGTGTTTACATTCAAGTGCGGAAAAAACACTTTGTTTTTGAAGTTGAAGGTTAATGGAGTTGTCTTTTTTATGACCATACTTTCCTCCCCACCCATTAAATTTAAAATCAACTAGGGAAAAGGTTTTTCCTGTTTTAATGGATAAGCCTATATAATCTCTGGTCCATGTGTCGTTATAATCAGCAATAATTATTTTTATGTTTTTTAAAATTTCTTCAGAGAAATTTTTCTTTATGGTAGCATCTCTTGAGAGTATAATTACCAACTCATGGTCGGCAATTTGTTCAACAATTTCTATGTATGTATTTCTAACTTCCCTTAAGTTTACTTTCCAGTCTGTTGCCTCGTTTGGCCAGGCGATAATAACAGCACCTTGTTCTTCCCATTCCGCAAGTAAAACCTTATTCATAAGAGCAAAATTAGGATTAAAAAAAGTTAAATGAGTTCGGTTTTGGCGTTAAATACATATTTTTAGAATGATGAGCTCTGTCAAACAAAAAATTTATCGAGATGATTCAAGACGAATATTAGGAGGAGTATGCTCAGGTCTTAGCTTTTACCTGTCAGTAGACAAGGTTTTTCTAAGGTTAGGTTTCTTTTTTTGTATTTTCTTTTTTGGAATTACAATTCCGTTATACATTATTCTTTGGGCAATTATACCCAAAGCAAGAACCAAAATAGAACGAGCGGAAATGACTGGAGAACAGCTTAATCACGATGCTGGAAAAGGGAAAGAAAATATAAAAAAACCCTACTCTAGGAAGGGCGCTACTGTTTCAGAGATTAATTTATCGAATTTAAGTAGAGTGAACAAAATAAGTATGTTCTTGCTTTTGTTTTTTTGTTGCCTTAGTCTTTTTATAATTCTTTCTTTTTCTTTTTCATTTCCATTTGTAATTGACGTTTTTAGGGATGTTGATTTAATGGCTCGGTTAAAATATTCTATTATAGGTATTTTGGTCGGAGAAAAGGCGTTTTCAGCAGATTCAATTTCTATCTTAGGTACGTACTGTATTCCTTTTGTTGCAGGTTTCATTTTTGCGTTAAAACAACTTGAAAAGCTTGAAATTAAAATGGCTATTTTTAAATATTTAGGTATAGCTTGGTTGGTCTGTTTAGTGCTGAATTACTTACTTTGAGTAATATACCTGAGATAAATCAATGTATTGAATTTGATTGAGCGGTAAACCTTTAATTTCACTATTTACCAATCGGTTACTTTCCTCATACCACAATACGGCAATTGGGCACTCTTCCATTAATAATCTTTCTGCGGCTGCATAGCTTTTATTAGCATTCTCTTCATCAATAGACCTTCTTGCTCGATCAAGGGTTCTATCAAAGTCTTTATTCACAAATCGGGTTGTGTTTGGAAATGAAGGTATACTCAATGATTTTGGAACGGTTTTTCCATAGAAAATATTTAAAAATCCTTCAGGACTTGAAAAGTTCGCGATAGAGTTAGAAATATACATGTCCCCTTTAGCATATCTAGCTTTTTCAATTTTATATCGTTCAGGAACAATGTTTATTTCAATAATGATTCCAAGTTCTGTTTCTAATTGAAATCTAATCTCATCCGCCACCCCTAATGATTTATAATCTTCCTCACTAATATCTAGTTGTAAAGGTCGTATTGAATCAATACCACAATTCTGTATAAGTTTTTTCGCTGTGTCTGAATTATAGGAATAGCCGTTGACTCCATTTTTTCTGTAATTTGGTATATATGGATGAGTAATTCCTGAGTCACCTATTTTGCCTCTAGTTTCTCCAAAAACTTTATCCGTAATTTCTTGTTTATTTAAGGCGAAGCTTATGGCTTGTCTAATTTTCTTGTTCTTTAGAATATCACTATTTAAATTGAATTCAATATAATTAGTACATAAAAACGGCGCACTTTGCATCATAATTTCACTGTCAAATTTATCTTTATGATCTCTAAAAACTCTTTTTACAGCTCGAAAAGGAAGATTAAGTACTGCACTTGATTTTTTCTCGATAACATTTTTTATTTGATGCTTGATACCAATTTCAAAATCAATATAAATACTATCTAAGTATGGCAATTGAATACCATCTATATCTTTTTGATAATAATTTTTATTTCTAATTAATATCTGTTGGTCATTGTAAGAGTCAAACTTTAAAGGAATAAAAGGTCCTGTTCCAACATAGTTTTCAATTCCATATTTTTGCACGGCTTCCTTTGCAATAATAGAAAAATTAATTCCAGCTAATCTTTTTAAGAAAAGTCCATTAGGGCGATGAAGCTCAATTTCAATTGTATTGCTGTTTATAGCTCTTATTCCAGATATTTCATTTGAAGAACCGTTAAAATAATCTTCAACCCCTTTAACTACTCCTTTAAAAGTATTGTGATAACCGCCATTAATAATTTGTTTCGTACAAATATTTTTAAACGTGTAGATTACATCATTAACAGTTACTTTTCGGCCAATGCCATTTTCAAAGCATTTGTTGTTGTGGAAATATATGTTGTCTTTTAGTTTGAATGTGTATACAAAAGTTTTTGGGTTAAATTCAAATGATTGAGCAAGACAGGGTTCAACCTCAAGGTTTTTTGAGTTTAGTTTGACTAGGCCTTCAAAAATTTGATGGGCAACAAGAGATGTACTTTCATCACTAATTAAAGAAGGGTGTAAATGGTGAATTCTATTTTTAGAACAGAAATTGAAATTTCCTCCAATTCTCTTATTTTTAGAGTTTTCAGAACAAGAAACAGACGTAACACTTATTATTAAGAAAGGAATAAGCCAAAATATTGCATTTTTAACTCTGTTGTTTAAAACCCTCATCTTTTTAAAATACCCAACTACAAATTAAAGTTTTAATCGTGTAAAAAACAAAAAGGTTTTTGTTTTGGCATTTTTTTTGATTTCAATGGGTGTTTTTAATGCGTTTATATTTTTGATATTTTTCCCATTTGTATTATTATTGTACTTTTTGCGGGAAAAATAAAATAAAACTCAGGCAAGAATAATTAGGTATGAAGAAGATTATAGGAATACTTTCACTTGTGTTAATACTCATAACAAGGGTTTCGGCAAATCAAGAGATGGTTCTTGAAGGGACTTATCAAGGTGAAAACTTGTACGTTCAAAATCCATTTGCGAGTTCAGGAGTTGGTTTTTGTGTTACGAACGTTTTAATTAATGGACAACAATCCATTGATGAGATTAATTCTAGTGCATTTGAAATTGATTTTTCAAGTTACCAGCTTACTAAAGGAGCTCCTGTGAAGGTGAAGATTGAATACAAGGATGATTGTACCCCGAGAGTATTGAATCCAGATGTTTTAAAACCTTCAAGTACTTTTGTAATAGCAGCTATGAATATTACTTCTGATGGTTTGCTTACTTTTTCAACAACTAATGAGTCTGGTCAACTTCCTTTCGTTATTGAGCAAAAGAGATGGAATAAGTGGATGAAAGTAGCTACTGTCAATGGTAAGGGTCTAGTAGAAAAAAATGATTATTCAATTCAATTAAAGCCACATTCTGGAAGAAATGTTTACAGAATTAAACAAATCGATTATACAAGAAAGCCAAGATATTCCCCGGAAAAGAAGTTGATTCGATCATCGGTTAAAGAAGTTTTCATTGCTAATGAGAACTTATTAAGGATTGAGGGGGTTGTTAATTTTGCTGATGAATCGGGAAATGAAGTATCTACTCTTTATGAAGTGTATAATACAACAGGAGTAATCGTACGAAAAGGATTTGGAGCAAAAGTTAATTTGTCAGATTTGCAGAAGGGAGATTATTTTGTGATGTATGACAATAAAATGGGACAGATAAAAAAAATATAAAGCAGTATCCTGGCAAAAATTAGAAGGCGCTTTTTAAGACGCCTTTTTTCGTTTTTAAAATCATAGTTTTTTATCAATAATTATAGTGTATAATGAATATTAACTTTATTAAAATCGCAAGTTATGTTTACAGGAATAATTGAAGGGTTAGGAGAATTAAAAAAAACAGAAAAAAAGGGCGATAATATTCAGTTTACTTTTTCTTGTTCGTTCACAAATGAGCTCAAGATAGATCAAAGTTTAGCTCATAACGGAATTTGTTTGACTGTTACAGATATTAATGGAGAAAATTACACTGTTACAGCAATTGATGAAACCTTGCAAAAAACAAATATTGGTGAAATTAATATTGGAGAAAAAGTAAATTTAGAGCGTTGCATGAAACTTGGTGACCGGTTGGATGGTCATATTGTTCAAGGTCATGTAGATCAAGTTGGTTTTGTTGATAAAATTGAAGAGGAAGATGGTAGCTGGAAGTTTTACATTAAATATGACCCATCACTTTCTAACATAACAGTAAATAAGGGTAGTATAACAATTAACGGAACGAGTCTTACTGTTGTTGATTCTGGAAAAGATTT
>MDSV01224721.1_pt1 | contig 10701 bp, 14 predicted proteins | sample 810851 | NCBI WGS metagenome assembly MDSV01 (sample SAMN05326640, study PRJNA326480) | marine metagenome | isolation source: seawater | place: Atlantic Ocean: North East | collected 2012 | reverse complement strand
AAGAGAGAATCGAACTCTCACTTCTTGCGAAACACGATTTTGAGTCGTGCGCGTCTACCAGTTCCGCCATTCGCCCTCGATATTTAATTATTTATTAAATAGTATAAGAACTAAAATTATATTAAAACCAAAAAATGTTTAATACTCTTTACAAAAAATGTTTAGATATGGCAGCACATAAAAGTTCCAAGTACTACTTGGCGGCTGTTTCTTTTATTGAAAGTTCATTTTTTCCAATTCCACCAGATATAATGGTAATACCTATGGTCATTTCGAAAAAGGGTGATTTTTTTAAAATATTTCTTATCACAACAATATTTTCTGTTTTAGGTGGTATATTAGGTTATCTCATTGGAGCTTTCTTTTTTGATGTAGGAATGCAGGTTATGACCTTTTATGGTTATGAAGAAAAGCTTATAAACCTAAAGAATGATTTAACAAATAGTGAGGGTTTTTATGCTTGGCTTGGTATACTTTTTTTAGCTGGTTTTACTCCATTGCCATATAAAGTTTTTACAATTGCTAGTGGTTTAATAGGATTTAACATCTTAATTTTTATATTAATAAGCTTGATCTCTAGAGGATTACGTTTTTTTATAGTTTCTTATCTATCTTATAAATTTGGAGATCTTTTTTCTCAATTTATGGAAAGACATGGAGCTAAATGGTTTTCAATTGTGGGAATATTAATTGTTATATTAGGTATTATAATTTATTTAATTTCAAAATTTTATGTTTAATATTAAAATAGAATCTTATTTAAAATTGATTTTTATAATTAGTTTTATTTCAATTATTACAGCATTTTTTATAGAATATATTCTTGGGTATCAGCCTTGTAATTTATGCTTGATTGAGAGGGTCCCATATGCATTAAGTCTTATTTTGATAATTATAAATTATACAACTAGAATAGATGAAAAATTTATAATTTTATTATTAATATTGATATTCACTTTCTCCTTTTTAATTTCTATTTATCATTTCGGAATTGAACAAGGGTATTTAGAGGAATCAGCTGTTTGTGGTCTAAAAAATGCAGCAGAAATCATCTCAAAAGAGGAATTACTTTTACAATTAAGTAAACCATTTATTAGCTGTAAAGATGTGACATTTAGAATTTTTGGATTATCCCTAACAAGTATTAATGTAATCGTTAGTATTTTAATAACTATAATATTAATAAAAACTTATACTAAAAATGAAAAAAACAAGCGATAGAGTTCAAGAATTTATTAGAGTGGACCATGCAGGAGAGCGTGGTGCGGTCAAAATTTACGAGGGTCAGTTATTAGCTCTTAATACTATTGTGAAAGATGAAAGTTTGAAAAAAACAATAGAAGATATGAAGGTCCATGAAATAGAACATTGCCAATATTTTGAAAACGAAATTAAAAAAAGAAATATAAAACCAACAAAGTTTTTACCTCTTTGGGACTTATTAGGTGTAGGTTTAGGTTTTGGTTCAACTATTTTAGGGAAAAAAGCAGCAATGTTGTGTACTGCCTCTGTTGAAGAAGTAATTGACAAACATTATTTAGATCAAATCAATCAGTTAGGTCCTGAAGAAAAAGAATTAAAGAAAAAAATAACAAAGTTTAGAGAAGATGAATTACATCATAAGGATATAGCTTATGAAAAAGGTGCATCAAAAAAAGGTTTATATTCCATAATGGATAAAATTATTAAGACAGGTTCAAAAATTGCAATTAATATTTCAGAAAAAATTTAAATCCTAAGCTTCCAGCTCCACATCCCAATATAAATAATCCATCCAACTTTTATGTAAATAATTTGGAGGAAAATTTTTTCCATTACGATGTAAATCTTCTGTTGAAGGTCTAAAAGGGAATTGAGCAAGCTTCATCCCAGATATTTTTAATAACTTCCCACCTTTTTTTACATTACAAGCTGAACAAGCTGTTACAACGTTGTCCCAATTAGTTTCTCCTCCTTTAGATCTTGGTAGTAAATGATCGAAAGTAAGCTCTTCTCCACTACCACAATATTGACATGAAAACTTGTCTCTTAAAAAAACATTAAATCTTGTAAAACTTGGTTGTGTTTGTGGCACAATGTAATCTTTTAATGCAATTACACTTGGCAATTGCATATCGAAGGATGGACTTCTCACCACTCTATCGTAGGTACTTACTATTATAACTCTATCTAAAAATACTGACTTTACAGTATCTTGCCAAGACCACAAAGACAAAGGATAATAACTTAGAGGTCTATAATCAGCATTTAAAACTAATGCTGGACACTTTTCTAAAGAAACATCATTTTCAATAAAATTATTCATCATCAAATTCTAACTTAAATAAAAAAAATTACAATCGTTTCAAAATATTAAATTTTTTTTAAAATATAATTTAATGCAATACTTGATGCTTCAATAGGAATATGATGGTCGCAGTCTTTAATCAGATGTGTTTCTATCTCTACATTATTTCTAATTAAAAAATCTTTCGCCTCTAACATAAAATTCGCAGGAACAACTTGATCTAATTCACCATGTACTAATAAAGTATTAGTAGAAATTTTTTTTCTAGATTTAAGATTTTCTTGATCTATAATTTTACCCGAAAATCCTACTACACAACAATATTCTTCATCAGATGTTAAGCCAAGGTTTATTGACATCATACAACCTTGACTAAATCCGGATAGACAAATTTTGTTATTTCTTAAATTAAATTCCTCTTTAATTTGATCAATAAACATATTTAATTTTTTTTCAGCTTTTATTGACTCTTCTAAGATATATTTTGGATCATCTTTTGTTAAATCGAACCATTGAAAACCAGTTGGATTTATAGAACAAGTTTCGTGACCATCTGGACATATAAAAATAGTATTAGGTAAATGTCTTTTCCAATTTAAAGAAAGCATGCTTATATCTTTTCCGTCTCCTCCATACCCATGAAGTAAAATTATAGCACTTCTAATTTCTTTGTTATTATCTGGTTTGATAATTACTGAATTAAGGCAAAATGTCATAGTGTATGAATTATGTTTTTTTATTTTTAAAACACCCTACAATACATTTATGATTTCTGGAATATTCGTAAAAATAATATCTATAACTTTATTAATTGCAGTTGGTGTAGTTCTTATCCTAGGTATTGGTACTTTATTCAAAGGTGGTGAAACAAGTAAAAAATATTCAAACAAATTAATGCAACTAAGAGTATTATTACAATTTATAGCTATAATCGCTTTAGTTGGCTTTGCGTATTTCTTTAAAAATTAATTATAATTACTTAACCATTCTAAAAATTCACTCTTTTGAAAATTTATTGATCCTACAATTCTTGCAAATTCTAAACCGTCTTTATTAAATAAAATTGTAGTGGGTATACCTCTAAGTCCAAACTTTTTAGCTAAAGTGATAGATGAATCAAAATATAAATCTAAATTTTTAATTTTTAGATCTCTAAAAAATTCAGAGGCTTTTTCCTCATTTTCTTGACCTACATTTATTGGGAATATTTTTAAATTGCTCAAATTTTTATTTTTCTGCAATATATCTAAAGATGGCATTTCTTCTTTGCAAGGAGCACACCAAGTTGCCCAGAAATTCAACATAATTAAATTTCCCCTATAATCATTTAAACTTATTTGCTTATTTTTAGCGTCCAGAAATGTTAAATTATCATATTTCTTTAATTCTTTATTGATTACAAGATTCTTAATGTCAGCCACCTCATTCGCGTAAGAATTGGATAGTAAAAAAATAAATATTATTAAAAATCTCATATTAAACAGGTATAACTAATTATCATGACAAAAAATAAAAACAACCAGGCAATATGGGGTACTAGAATCAAGAATAATACTTCTAGTCTCTTTCAAAGAATTGGGAATTCTATTGATATTGATAAGAGACTTTATAAGGAAGATATAGCAGGATCTGTTGCTCATGTAGAAATGTTATTCAAACAAAAAATAATTTCATTTAAAATAAAAAATAAAATTATTTATGGTCTTAATAAAATAGAAAAAGAAATTTCAAAAAAAAAATTTGAATTTAATAAAAAATATGAAGATATTCATATCAATATTGAGAAAAGACTTTTTCAAATAATTGGTGAAGAAGCAGGATATATTCATACTGCAAGATCAAGAAATGACCAGGTAATTACAGATTTAAAAATTTGGATTAAATCAGCTACTGAAGAAATCAAAACTGCGATTGATAAAGTAATTAAAAACTCGATAAAATTAGCTGAAAAAAATATAAATACAATTATGCCTGGCTTTACTCATCTTAAAAATGCTCAGCCTATTTCTTTTGCTCATTATTTAATGGCTTATGTAGAAATGTTTGATAGAGATAAAAAAAGGTTTAATAACAACTTAGAAAGCTTAAATGAAAATCCTCTTGGAGTTGGTGCTTTAACAGGTACATCTTTTAATATTGACAGAAACTATACTTCAAAAAAACTAGGGTTTAAGAGACCAACCAATAACTCTATAGATACAGTTTCTGATAGAGATTTTGTTTTAGATTTTTTATTTAGCATTTCAGTAACCTCCATGCATATTTCTAGAATTGCTGAAGAACTTATTATCTGGAATTCGGATGGTTTTAATTTAATAAATTTGTCAGATAAAATAGTAACTGGTTCTTCTATGATGCCCCAGAAAAAAAACCCAGATCTTTTAGAATTTTTAAGAGGAAAATCAGGTATTGCTTATGGAAATTTGTTTTCTATGTTAACAGTTTTAAAAGGATTGCCCTTGTCTTATTATAAAGATCTTCAAGATGATAAAGAGATTGTTTTTAAATCTAACGACAATCTTTTTGATTGTTTAAAAATATTAGATGAAATTCTTAAAAATATAACTCCCAATAAAAAAAAAATGTTAGAACTTGCAAACTCTGGTTATATCGCTGCGACAGATTTAGCTGATTATCTTGTACAAAATTATTCATTTTCTTTTAGAAAAGCTTACCAAAAAACAGCCGAAATAGTTAATCTAGCTGAAAAGAAAAAAAAGAGACTTGATGAATTAAGTTTGGAAGAATTGAAGAGAATTGAACCAAAACTGACAAATGATGTTTTAAAAGTGTTTGATTTAAGGAATTCTGTTAATTCAAAAAAATCGTACGGCGGAACATCTTTTGATAATATTAAAAAAATGATAAAAAAATATAAAAAATAAAAATGGTTAAAAAAATTACTCTAATTTTATTTTTGTTAACTTTTGTGACCTCTTGTGGTAAAAAAAGTGATCCAAAATATATAGACTCTCAAAAAAGCACTCTAAAAGAAAGTATTCTTATAAAAAAAGTTTAATGAAATATATTGGTCAAAAACTCATTATTGAAAAAGTTAAGGTAGAAAACATTGCTAAGAAATATGGTACCCCAACTTATTGTTACTCATATAAGGAATTAAAAGAAAACATCAATAATTTCAAAAAAAGTTTTAAATCATTTTCTCCTTTAATATGTTTTGCAATAAAATCTAATACAAATGTAAGTTTAATCAGAGAGATTAAAAAATTTGGTCTAGGTGCTGATGTAGTATCAATGGGGGAATTAATGCTGGCCATCAAAGCAGGAATAAATCCAAAAAAAATCGTTTTTTCAGGTGTTGGTAAAACTTTAGATGAAATTAACTTTGCTATTAATAAAAAAATTCTACTAATAAACACAGAGTCTGAAAGTGAAATAAAACAAATTGAAAAAGTTGCAAAATTAAAAAAAAAGAAAATAAGAATAGGTATAAGACTAAATCCTAATACAGATGCAAAAACTCTAAGTCAAATTTCAACAGGTAAAAAAGAAAATAAGTTTGGTGTAAATAGCAAAACATTCATTCGCCTTGTTAATTATTGTAAAAATTCAAAAAATATTGATTTAAAATGTTTGAGCGTTCATATTGGAAGTCAAATTTTAGACCATAAACCTTACGAAAAAATGTTAAAATCAATAAGTAAAGTTTTAGATAAAGTTAAACATAAATTTGAGTTTATTGATCTAGGTGGTGGTATGGGCATACCTTATAATAAAAATAATAAAAAACTAAAATATAGTAAGTATTCTTTAGCTGTTAAAAAATTTTTAAATAGCTATAAATCTAAAATTATATTTGAACCAGGTAGATCTATTATAGGAAACACTGGTACATTAATTAGTAAAATAATTTATATAAAGGAAAGTGAAAGAAAAGATTTTATTATCCTAGATGCTGCAATGAATGATTTGATGAGGCCCGCTTTATATGGTGCTACTCATAAAATTTTACCATCATTGAGAACAAGTAAACATTCAAAAAAAACTTATGAATTTGTTGGGCCAATTTGTGAAAGTACGGATAAATTTACGACCTTAAAAAAATTTCAAAAATTACAAGAAAAGGATGTAATTGTAATGTGTGATGTTGGTGCATATGGGATGTCATTAAGTTCAAATTACAACTTAAGACCAAAACCTATGGAGCTTCTTATCAAAGGGTCAAAAATTAAAATTATTAAAAAAAGACAAAAGCATAAAGATTTTATTTAGCTTTTGAAAAAATGATTAGAAATACAATATTTTCAATTTTCTTTTTTAGTGGGATAATTATTATTTCATTAATTTTTTTACCATCATTTTTTTTACCTAACAAAGTTGCTTTATTTGGTGGCAAACTAATGGGCTATTGGACTGGTTTTTGTCTTAAATTTTTTCTGTCAACAGAAATTGAAATTAAAGGAAAACATAATATTATTCAAAATGAAAATTTTTTTATAGCTGCATCACATCAATCTATGTTTGAGACTTTCTATTTACAAACAATTTTTAACTCACCAGTTTTTATTCTAAAAAAAGAATTAATTTTAATTCCTATATTTGGTTGGTATTTAAAAAAAATTGGATCTATTTCAATAAAAAGAAATAAGGTTACTAAAGAGAATTTGGATTTTTTTGGTGAGATTTTAAGAGTATTAGAAAATACAAAAAGACCTTTAATAATTTTTCCTCAAGGAACTAGAGTTCCACCAGATGAACGACCATCGTTTAAAAAAGGAGTGTCTAGAATTTACGAGGAATTAAAGATTATGTGTCAACCAGTTGCAATTAATTCAGGATATGTTTGGCCTAAAAAAGGATCAAAAAAAAGCAATAAAACTATAACAATTTCAATTTTAAAACCAATTGAACCAAAAATACCAAAGGATGAGTTTCTTAAAATTTTAGAAAATAATATTTATTGCGAACTTGATTTGCTAAGTTAACCTTTCATTGGCATTACTACAAATATACTATCAAAATCACCAGGATCTTTTATCAAAGCGGGAGAACCTGTGTCATTGAAATATATTTCAACTTTTTCACCATCTATTTGAGATGCCACATCAATCAGGTATCTTGAATTAAAACTTATTTCTAGATCGTGCTCAAATTTTACTGATAGGGTTTCTTTTCCATCCCCACTATTCGTGTTATTAACTGATAAGTTTAAAGTATCTTTATTCAAACTAAACTTAACACCATCTTTTTTATCCAAAGAAACTGAAGCAACCCTATCAACAGAATTTAAGAAAAGCTTTAAATCAATTTCTAATTTTTTTTGATTATTTTTTGGTATTACTTGAATATAGTTGGGAAATTTACCATCAATTAATTTTGATATCAAAATACTATTTTTTAGCTCAAACTTAATTTTTGATTTAACATTTGAAATTTTTACATCTCCATCATAATTATCTAATAATGAACATAATTGGAAAATTGTTTTCTTAGGTAATATTATAGGTTCAAATTCTATGTCTTTTTCTAATCTAATTTTTGATATCGACATTCTATGACTATCAGTAGCTACAGCAGTTAAATAATTTTTATCCTCAAACTCAGTCTTATGGATATATATTCCACTTAAATAATGTCTCGTTTCATCATTAGAGACTGAAAATTTACACTTATTTAATAATTTTAAAAGTTGCTTAGATTTAATTAAAAATTCGTTTTGATTAAAGTTTTCGTCAGTAACTGGGAAATCTGAAGCACTTATGCAATTCAAATTAAAAATGGATTTTTCTGATTCTAAATGTAGTTTACTCTTTTCATTTAATGTAAGATTGATTTTTTTCCCTGAGGAAAATTTTCTTATAATATCATACATAATTGAGGACGTGGTTGTAGTTTTTCCTTCCTCTAAAACTTCTATATTATTTAGTTGATGTATAAATATTAAATCTAAATCTGTTGCTGTTATTGTTAATCTAGAGTTTTGAGCATCCAGCAATATATTTGATAAAATTGGTAATGTGCTTCTTTTTTCAATGACGCCTTGACAATAATTCAAAGCTTGTTGAAGGTCTTGTTGATTAACGTTAAATTTCATTTTCCAAGTTGTTATATAATATCTGGTTTTTTAATTTATTTATATTTTCAACCATTTCAGGATTTTTTTCTTTCAGTTTCTCAATGGTTTTAACAGAATGAATTATAGTTGTATGATCTCTATTAGAAAACTCTCTACCAATTTCAGGTAAAGATTTTGACGTTAAAATTTTCGTTAAATATATAGCTGTTTGTCTTGGTCTAACTAAGTATCTAGATCTTCTGGATGATAACATCTCATTTTTACTAATTTTAAAAAATTTACAAACTAAAGTTTGGATTAGATCTATTGTGACCTTATTCTCATTAAGGTTTAATAAATCTTTTAAAACAACTTTGATTTCAGACAAATTAGGTGCTTTATTATAAATCCTCGAAAAAGAAACAGTTCTATTAATTGCTCCTACTATTTCTCTTATACTGGTTGTTATTTCATTGCTGATAAAATCTTCTACTTCTTTAGAAATTTTTACTTGATCTGGATATAAATTATTTAATTCCTCCATTTTTTTTGAAACAACTCTTCTTCTCAAGTCATAGTTTGGTTTTTGAATATCAACAACTAAACCCCCAGAAAACCTAGATTTTATTCTTTCCTGAATTCTAGTTAATCTGTTTGGAGCTCTATCTGCAGAAATAATTATTTGAGATCCCTTTTCTATTAGAGCATTAAATGTATGAAAAAATTCCTCCTGCATTGCCTCTTTACCATTCATAAACTGAATATCATCAATTAATAAAACATCAGTATTCCTGAAGTATTCTTTGAATTTAACCATGTCATTAGCTTTAATTGATTTAACAAACTGATACATAAACCTCTCAGCTGAAATAAACATAACTTTATTACTTTTTTTTAACTCATAACCAATAGAATTTAAAAGGTGTGTTTTTCCCATTCCAACACCTCCATAAATATAGAGTGGATTATAATTCGATACATTTTCAGAAACTTTTAATGAGGCTTCAAAAGCTAGTTTGTTACTTGATCCAGTTATAAAGTTTTTAAATGTTTTATTTGGGTCAATACGATTGTACTGAAGATATGAGTCTTTTATAAAAGATATATTCTCTTGACTTTCTAATGACTTAAAATTTTCTTCTTTTTGATCATTTTTTGAATTTTGGGCCTCTATCTTAAACTCTATTCTAATTAATTCTTTTTTATAGTTTTTGACAGATTGTAAAATTTGATCTAAATATCTTGAGGTTACCCAGTCTCTAATAAATCTTGTTGGAACAGATAATAATATGTAGTTATGAAATTCTTCAACAAAAGAAATTTTTTTAAGCCAGCTCTCGTAAATATCCAAACCTAATTTATTTTTCATATCAGTCTGAATTAAGCTCCAATCGAGTCTTTCTGATTTTAAATTACTTGATTTTTTATTTGTATAAGTATTGTTCATATTTATGGGGAGAGTTTAGTTAAAGAAATAATAAATTTATTGCAACAAATAATTTTCAAAAATAAAAAAAAAATAAAATCTATGATTGTGTGATATTTTATCTTTTTGATAATTTTCTTTGACAAAAAAATTTTTTATGTATCGTTATATATAAAATTTATGATTGAATTAAATATGTTAAAAATTTACTAAATCAAAATCTTGTAAAGAAAAGATTGCTAAGCATAGATAGGGTGTATGCTTAAAGTTGAATCAACTTGTAATATACCAATTATATTGAGGAAATTTTTTTTGAAATTCTAGAAACGTTTCTTGAAGCGTTTTGTTTTTTAATTATACCAGACTTAGCAATTTTCATTAGCTCAGAATTCAACTTAGGTAAGAATTTAAGTGCCTCTGACTTCTTCTTAGAATCTATTAAAAGATTCATCTTCTTTAATGCATTTTTATATCTGCTTTTTCTAGCTTTATTAACTATAGTTTGTTTTGATATTCTTCTAATTCTTTTGATTGCAGATTTTGTATTGGCCATATGCGCAGGGGTATAGCTCGAGAATTTATGTTGGTCAATAAAATAATTAATCATTTTTGACAAATATTACAAAAGAAAGTTGATCTGTTAGAAATATTTTTTTTCTGTATTATTCCTTTACATTTTGATTTTTTACAAATCTGCCCTTCCCGTTGATAAACTTTAAAATTGCTCTGAAAATTACCTTTGATGCCCGAAATATTCTTAAAATTTCTTATACTAGAACCTCCTTTTCTAATTGCTTCAAATAAAATTTTTTTTGAATTAAAAATAATTTTTTTACAATCCTTTTCACTTATTAAACATGCTTTTTTACTTGGATTTATTTTACTTAAAAATAAAATTTCACTTGCATAAATATTTCCAATTCCAGAAACAAAATTTTGATCAAGTAAAAAATTTTTTATATTTTTTTCTTT
>MDSV01107353.1_pt1 | contig 10701 bp, 7 predicted proteins | sample 810851 | NCBI WGS metagenome assembly MDSV01 (sample SAMN05326640, study PRJNA326480) | marine metagenome | isolation source: seawater | place: Atlantic Ocean: North East | collected 2012 | reverse complement strand
CGAGTGATGCTTTCACGAGTGGCGGACCCGCAGTGAATATTGATGCTTTCTCTGTCATTATCGAAAAATCAGCAAGCGGGGCACTTAACGCCCCATGTCCTGCGGAAGGGCCAAGAACGGCAGCTACAAAAGGTATCTTCCCTGATGCTTCAGCTTGTGCTTGAAGGTCACCCGGTGTTCGTGTTGTTGGGGGGTCTTTTGGAAGTGGTGGGCGGTGTCCAGCTCCTTCGAGAAGCATGATAAGCGGTATACGTTCCTGCAACGCAAGTTCAGCTATCCGATACCTTTTCGTAGATTCTGCTCGTCCTATTGAACCACCTCTAACAGTAAAATCTTCCGAACCTATCGCAACTGGCCTTCCGTCAACCATGCCTATGCCAGCGACGAAAGCATCAACACCCCCGTCGACAAGCTTTCCTATTTCAGTAAATGTTCCTTGATCTACAAGGGATTCAATACGATCTCGGGCGTTTATTTTTCCTTGTTGATGATGGCGTTCTAGCTTTTCTTCGCCACCCATCTGCGAAGCTCGTTTCTTTCGCTGATTCAAATTTTCTATTTTTTCTCTCCAGTTGCTTGAACCAGCCATGGAGTCACTGTTCCTTAAGTTTGTATTTTACTGGAAGCGCCTTGAGGCCCACAACAAAATTGGATGCGATATACGTTCTTTCTCCAGCGGTTTCCATCCATTCAACACGTTCTATCATTTCTTCAACGAGGGCTTTCATGCTCGCTTTAGCGAGATGCGCTCCTAGGCAGTAATGTTCAGCCCATCCAAACCCGAGGTGCCTGTTTGGGCTTCTTCCGATATCAAATGTGAATGGGTTTTCGAAAACATCTTCATCACGATTTGCAGAGCAATAGAAGAGCGCGAGTTCTTCTCCTGCTTTGATGTGCTGACCGCGAAGTTCATAGTCAGTTAGTGCTTGTCGTTTCATGTAATTAACTGGTGTAGTCCAGCGGACGATTTCATCAACAGCACTTTTAGCTAGTGAAGGGTCTTTTCTGAGTCTTTCGAATTCGTCTGGATGATCCAAAAATGCTGAAATAGCTCCGGATAAGGCATTTCTGGTTGTGTCATGTCCTGCGGTGAAGACAATTAAGTAATAGCCGAGTGTTTCAAGTTGTCCAAGGGGGCACCCATCACCAAGTTGTGCGTTAGCTAGCATCGTAGCTAGGTCATCTCTAGGGCATGATCTTCTATCTTTGATAATTTCGTCAAACAACATGTAGAACTCCATTCCGAGTTCTTTTCGAGCTGCCAAACGGTCTTCTCCTTGGCGTTGCATGTCAGGATCTTCACCACCAAATAGTTCTTGCGTGATAACTAAAAGGCGTTCTTCTTGGGCTTGATCGATTCCGAGGATCGTTGCAAGTACACGTAACGGGTGCTTTTGCGCTATTGCTTCTATGAAGTCAGTTTCTCCTTGTTTGGGGAGTTCATTGAAGATAGATTTAGCGCTTTCTCGAACAATTGTGTCAAGGTTCGTTACTCCTCGTGGAGTGAAATACCCGCTAGCTACTTTCCGGTATTCTCGATGTTCAGGAGGGTCCATAGTGATGATTGTTTTCATCTGCGCTAACGGGCTTCCTGATCCACCCTCTATGAATGAATTAATTTGATCATCATTCAGGACAATGATTCCGCCAGCTTCACTGGAGAAAATATCTGGCTGACTTGATACTTCAACAATGTCTTCATGTTTCGTTATTGCCCAGAATGGTGTGTGGCCAGGTTGGGCGTACCAGTGAACTGGAGATTCATTGCGTAGTTCGCTCCAGAGCTCGTGTGGCACTCCGTTTTGTCCGTATGACGATGCGGTTATCAGGTCAGTTATCGTTGTTCCCATAGATATAACTTATCTCGTTTATGACTGGGCGTCTTCTTTGTGGTACGAAGTCATCATGGATGTGAATGCTTTACGACTTACGAATAAGGTTGCGGTGGTCACTGGAGCCGCTCGCGGCATCGGTAAAGCGACTGCTTTGGCCTTCGCTGATCTTGGTGCCCACGTTGCTGTTTGCGATATGTTGGACGACGAACTTCATGAAACGGTTACAGAAATTCGTAATCGTGGGGTAAATGTCGTTGCTGATGTTTTGGATGTTCGGGAAGGGTCTTTGGTTGCTGGATTCTTTGATCACGTAGTCAGTGATTTAGGGTCCGTTGATATTCTCGTGAATAATGCCGGTGGTGGATTTTGGTCCCCTTTCGCTGAGGTTTCTGAAAATGGGGAATTAGCTCTTGTTCGTGAGAATTTTAGTTCGGTCAGTAACTGTGTGCGTTCTGTTTTGCCTGTGATGAACGATGGTGGTTCTATCATCAATGTTACGTCAGTTGAGGCTTACCATTCTGCCCCAGGTTTTGCTGTGTACGCAGCGATGAAAGCCGCTGTTCAACAGTTTACGCAATCGCTTTCTGTTGAATTAGGCGGTCGTGGAATCAGAGTTAACTGTGTTGCACCTGACATGATTCCTACACCGGGAGATGCTGGGTTGGCTGAAGATTCGGGGGCGCTTTTACCCGGATTACTGCCGACACCTCTTGGGCGGAAGGGAACGCCAGAGGAGTGCGCTTCAGTTATTTGCTTCCTCGCTTCTGCATTGTCAAGCTTTGTTACAGGCTCATCTATTCCTGTGGATGGAGGAACGGTGGCTTCGGGTTCTTGGAAGGTGCGCGATGATGGTTCGTGGGGGATGTAAAAGCTACCTTTAAGGGTTTTGGCGTGTCTCTTCACCCGTGAGCGTATAGTCAACAACGGTATGACTATTTGATGCTGAATGAGCAATGACAACCTTATATGTGCCTGGTGATACATACCATCCGGGTTCAATATGTCGTTCGCCGCGTTCACGGGGAACAGGTGAGTTATCTGCAAGTGTGTTATAGAACTGGTCACCTGGGTCGTAATAAGCGAATGAGCGGTATCCGAGTTCTATTTTTGCGGTGCGTGTCTCACCTGCTGGTATTTCTATTTTTGCATAACCTTTGAGCTCCTGAAGTGGACGATGGATGATGCTTGGTGGCGGTTCTATATAAAGTTGGACCACTTCGGTACCTTTGCGTGCACTGGTATTTGTAATGTCGATCTCTACTGTCACTGGTGTTGAAATATCAGTTGATTCCGCACCAGATATTTTAGGTTGACCCCATTCGAATGAAGCGTAGGAAAGGCCATGTCCGAAAGGGACCGCTGGCTCTATGTGCCTTGCGTGGAACCAGCGGTAACCAATGTAAAGTCCCTCTCCATAACGGACAACACTGTTTTCCCCGGGGTAGTTGAGGTACGCGGGACTGTGTTCATAGCGAGCGGGTATTGTTGTTGGCATTCTTCCACTTGGGTCTTTATCACCTATGAGTATGTCGACGAGTGCATCTCCAAGTTCTTGCCCAGCGAATCCAATATTAAGAACAGCGTTTGGTGCGTCGAGCCAACTCATGTCATGAGGGCCGCCAGTATTGACAACAACAACCGTCTTTGAATTAACGAGGCTAATTCGTTCAATGAGTTCTACCTGGTCACCTGGAAGCGTGAATGAGTCTCGGTCACGGCCTTCAGTTTCCCAATCATCGTTTGTTCCAACGACAACAAGTGCAACATCAGCATGTGCTGCTATTTCTTCTGCTTCGGTAATGAGGTCTCTTTCCATGACTGGTTTCAAACCAATCCTGGTCCCTAACATGAGTATGCCACCTTCGCTAGAGAATTGGATCTCTAGCTCTGCCTCTGCGCCAGCGATGAGGTTGAGTTCGCCTGTGATTTCTGCTGAACCCATTCCGAAAAAGTCATCTCCTTTCCCGTAATCTCCTTCAGTTGCGTCAATAATGATTTGACCATCGACCAGTACCCGTGTTTTCCCGCTTTGGACGAGGCGGATTTCGTGAGAACCCGTGAATTCAGGACATAGCGTTCCTTTTGCTGTAAATGAATACGTTGCGGGATCAACTCCATCTGTAGGAACTCCAAAGAATTTAAAATCAGTCGTTGGGTATGTTTTGGTAGCTGCTACAGGTCCTGATTGGTCAAACGAGTTAAAGAACTCAACATCAAGTGCTGCTTTGAGAATAGGAGTTTCTATCGAAGGCGTGGTCCTGTCTATGTCGCTTCCTTGAGCGTATGAAAGGTCCAAGTCAAGTCGTTCCTGTAGCGCTGCTAGCGGGCTTTTGTTTCGGTACGGGCGAACACCTGCGGATCCTCCTCCCATAATTTTTGCTGACCGAGCATTTGGACCAATGACTGCGAGGGACCGTAATTTCTCAGGTTCTAATGGAAGCACACCATCATTTTTAATGAGGACGGTTCCTTCTGTCGCTGCGTGTCGGATAAGTTCACGATGTTCAGGACTATCTAATTGTTTTTCTTTTCCTCCGCCTGCACCATCGAAAGCACCGGTTCGTTGCATAAGTGTAAGCATGTCGGTAGCGATGGCATCGATATCTTTCTCTCCACATTCACCGTTTTTGATCGCTTCTTGAATTCGTTCAGGACCATACCATTGTCCTTGTCCTGGCATTTCTAAACTAAGTCCGGCCGTTATTGATGCCCCCGTTGACCGGACGGCAAACCAGTCTGAAACAACAAAACCATCGAAGCCCCATTGTTCTCGTAACACTGTTTTGAGCAACCACTTATTTTCTGAAGCAAACGTGCCATTCACACGGTTATATGAGCTCATGATGCCCCACGCTTTCCCTTCTTTGACCGCGTGTTCAAAAGGCAGAAGATATACCTCGCGAAGGGTTCTTTCATCTATTTGGCTATCTATGGAATTTCGTTCGTATTCTGAGTCGTTAGCAACAAAATGTTTTGCGGTTACGGCTACGTTCTTTGATTGCACTCCTTGTATGTATGAAGAAGCGAGCGTTCCAGTTAAGTAAGGGTCTTCCGAATAACACTCGAAGTTTCGACCCCCGAGTGGGTTTCGATGAAGGTTAATTGTTGGCGCTAGGAGAACATTCGCCCCCTTAGCTATACTTTCTTCCCCAAGTAATTCCCCTAACTCTGAAAGTAGTTGCGGGTTCCACGTTGCTCCGAGCACTGACCCGGCTGGAATACAGGCAGTTGGGGTTCCGGTTCCCATGAGTCCACCACCTCGAGCTCCATTCGGCCCATCGGTGACTGTCATAGCTGGAATATTCGCTTCTTCAATTGAGCGTGTTGTCCAAATGCCGTGTCCGGTGACGATATTGGCTTTATCTTCTATCGAAAGGCGGGCGAGAATTGTACCAATGTGATGTTCTTCAACGGTCACTTCTTTACCTCCCTTTTGATTTTATTGCGGGAAACGCAGTGTTGCTGTTCCCTTAACATGTGACCCGAGTTTATTGTCACCTGCGAAACGGACGGTTGTCGTTCCATCAGCACTAGTTTCTTCAACATGGCCAGACATGGTCATGGTGTCATAGGGGTAATTTGGGGCGCCAAGTTGTATTTTAATATTCTCAAATACGGCATCGTTGCCTGCCCAGTCCCCTAACCATCGAGCAGTTATTCCTGCTGTGCTTAAAATATTCATAAAAATATCTGCGGAGCCTTTTTGTTGAGCTGCATCTCGATCATGATGCACATCTTGGAAATCACGTGTAGCAAGTGCTGTCGAAACAATTAATCGAGGCGTTAACGTCACTGGGCAAATCGGAAGTTGATCGTGGTCGTTTATCTCTTCCTTCTTTAGCGTTGTTGTATTGCGTTGAGGTTGAGCGGGTTGAAACTGGTGCAACACAATTCCTTCATCGGAGTTGGTATCAGGGAAACACACCTCTAGAGGCATTCCGATTTCTATTTGCTCCGGTTTAATATTGACAATATTAGAGATGATTCGGACTCCTTCTTCAAGTTCAACAACGCCAACAATCAGTGGGTAGTCAAAGGAAGGTACTTGGGGATAATGCACGACTGTATGGCTGTACAGGGTGCCTTTGCCTGAAGCGACCACCCAATCGTAATCCATGGAGTGTGTTATGGGATTTGCATTTGCGGGGGGAAACACGAGCGTTCCGTCATCTGTGAATCTCTGGATGCGTAATTCATGTTCTTTGAGTCCTTCCCAAAACCATTCCTGATCTTGATTCCATTGAGGTCGCGGTCTCGTAGGGCGCACTAATGTAGACAAGTATTCGTCGGGATTTAGGCCAGCTTCTTCAAGCGCTTGTACCTTCGGGTCTTCTTTTGCTTTTCTTCCCGACCCTGGCTTAAATTTGAGGATTCTGAAAAACATGGAACCGACTGGTTCACCATTCTGATCAACATACTCGGTTTCCGTTGTCACGAAATGGCCGACTCCCAGACCGGTTGTTTTCTCTTCGGAAACATCTACAACTTTTGTTGTTCCACTGATTAGGTCGCCTAAGCGCAGATACCTATGAAAAACATATTCGCAGTTGGTAGCAACCACACTACCGAACCCGGCGTCATTAAGAAGATCATACGTTGATGTACTTGGCTCCGTTGAAGGTTCAGGTTCCTGCCCGAGTTGCAGATCGCCACCATAAGCGGGGTTAGGAATGGGCGTGCGCGGGACTAACCCCGTCATTGTCCATACTTGCAGCATCGCGGGAGGGGCGACAATGCCATCAAACGGGCCGCGGTCAGCGATTTCCGGAACTGTATAATACGGATTCGCTTCAGACATAGCATCACACCAATTACGGATAGTTGACTGGTTAACCGGATCGCGCGCCACCATAGAACTCCCTGTATTCCCAACTTGGGAGCGGAGCTCAACAAGGAACGCTTCTTTTTCTGCTTCACTTGTCATAGGTGCCCCTTTCTTTCTTTGTTTAGCATATGGTCTTGTGGTCTTTGCTACCAATTAACGCTTTATGAAACCTTCGTTACAAGGTCCTTAATGCTGTTCCCCTGACCTAGCGAGGCTGACATTGAAGACAAGTCGTTAATTAGTGACAATGGTTGATAGCATGCCGACATCCCCTAAAGACAGGAATGGAATTCTGACTGCACGAATCCACATACCTACAACTAACCTTCGTGAACTGGGTGGTTATGAAACAGATGATGGCCGATCGGTTAGATATGGTTTGCTGTTTCGTTGCGGCCGCATGAATGAACTCACTACGGATGAACATGATGCGTACCAGAACCTGAAGCTACGAATGATAGTTGACTTAAGAAGAGAAGATGAAGTGTTGGAAAGTCCGACACCTTTTTTTGGTAGTGAAGAGAACTTGCATATTTCTGTTTCTGACCCGAATAATGCTTTTGCTGAAGCAGCTGCGAAAGCCCACGAACCTAACGCTGAGACGTTGATTCTCGCTGATGCAGTTCGGTACTATCGAGAAACCGTAACCCTGAATCTTCATCGGTATATACCTGCTTTTGATCAGGTCTTTGACACTAGGAATCTACCTCTGCTCTTTCATTGCACTGCAGGAAAAGATAGGACAGGTTTTATGGCAGCTGCGATTTTAAAATTCCTTGGTGTTTCAGATGAAACGGTTTTTGCTGATTACCTTCTCACAAATGAGTTATTGGGGGAAAGAACGGAGGATCGTTTAAAGGTTTGGGCGGAACGGATGTCGAAAGAAAACGGTATCGCTGAAAGCGATGTCGACCCTGAAGCGCTTCGTGCGTTGCGTATTCTTATGTTGACCCATGCTGATATGTTGCAAGCGTCTTTTGATGCTGTTGATGAATTGTTTGGGTCTTGGGATGAGATGCGACGGGAAGGTCTAAAAATTAGCGATGAACGCATGAATGCGTTTAGAGATTTTGTCTTAGAGAGCCCTGCATAATAATCTTTTAGCTTTTCTGTTCTTCTATTAGGTTTAGGTCATGAAGTCATCTGCATTAGATATTGATCGTGTATCGGTTTTCTTGCGTGAAAATCTTCGGAATAGTTCGGGCCCTTTTAGTTTCTCATTATTTAGCTCTGGTGGGTCAAACCTGACATATCTAGTTGAGGATTCCAATGGCTTAATATGGGTGCTACGTAGACCTCCAACATCAAAAGGGCTTGCGACCGCTCATGACATGTCACGGGAGTGGAATATTCTTCAACAATTGCAAGGTATTAGAGCTGTGCCGGTGCCGCGTGTGGATGTTTTTTGTTCTGATGTTTCGATTACAGGTAGCGAATTTTATGTTATGGAGTATATTCCTGGTGTAATTCTTCGGTCGCGTGCTGATGCTGAGAAGCTTTCCCGCCAGTACGCTTCGCGTTGCGTTCACTCATTGGTTGAAACACACGTAGCCCTGCACAACATTGATATAAACGAAGTTGGTTTGAATAGCAAAAAGCATGTTGAACCCTATGTACTTCGACAGCTTCGAAGATGGAAACAGCAGCTAGATGATGGGGCTGTGCGCGACGTTCCTCTTCTCGATGAGCTGCATTCTGCTCTCCTAGATTCATATGTTGCGGTGAATCGTAGCGACTCCATTGTGCATGGTGATTACCGGTTCGACAATGTCGTACTTGGACCTGATTGTTCGGTTGTAAGTATTCTGGATTGGGAATTAAGCACGGTAGGTGATCCTGTTGCTGATTTTGTATGGTCGGCACAGTATTGGGCTGATAACGATGACGTGATGCATTGGTTACCGGATGCTCCTACCCTAGCTACGTCTTTTCCTAGCCGGGAAGAGGTCCTGGATTTGTATAAGGAACTTTCTGGTATCGATAGCTCCGACATTGATTGGCTGGTGGTATTCAGTTGGTGGAAACAAGCTTGTATCTCTGAGGGCGTTTATGCAAGAAGGATGAAAGGAATTGAAGCTGGAAATGTTTCGGGTTCTACTGATGCGATAGCGAAGCGAGTTGATGGGTTAGCTGAGGTTGCTTCCGATTTAGCTCAGCAGTTTCTATGATCCTATTTTTTGGGTGAGTGTTGTGAGGAACGCTCCGAGAAGAACAACTACTGTTCCTGTTATTGCCCAGATAGTTATTGAATCATCTCGGAATAGTACGCCGAGCAAAACAGCGATAATGGGTATCAGGTAGGTGACTATTGATGTCCGCACGGCGCCTACCCGACCATTTAATTCTGCAGCCAGTGCGAACGCTATTCCTGTTCCTCCAGCTCCGAGAGCTAAGCAGGCAATCATTGGACCCCAAGCGAAGCCGCTATCGGTAACTCCGACTACTCCGTAGGGGATACTTAAAAGAACTGCGAATAAAAGCGAATGACGAACAACAGGAATAGCTCCATATTTACGTTGAAGCGGACCAGCTATGTGCACTGCGACAGCGTAGGAAAGTACGGCAAGGACAACAAGGAGCACACCTAATGCATTTGTTCCATCGGTTGTGACTTCTGGTACGCCGATAAGAAATAATCCAATTAATCCAGTTGCCACTCCTGCGAGTTGTATGGAAGCTGTCGGTATTTTGAACATCATTAAACCAACAAGAACAGTGAGTACCGGCATGGCGCTATTGAGCATTCCCGTCATGGATGAGTTAATCCATTGTTGCGCTATGGGAAACATGGAAAGAGGGAAAGCCATCCATGTGACACCCAACAGCATGATGTTTTTCCGGTCTTCACGTTGGATTGGTTGCCTCTTTATGGGTATGAGCCACAATGTCATGCATCCAAAAGCTATACGAAAAAATGTTACGAGTCCCGGTGAGAATGCTTCTAAACCAATATCGATAAAAAAGAAGGACGCACCCCAGATACTTGCTGCGCCGAGGAGGAGACCCCAGTCAAGCAGTTGGAATTTGGAATGTTCAGCGTCTACTGTTTCAGCCACCCCGTAAGCCTAGAGGCAATTCTGTTGAATCACCTATCGGGTACAGACGAGCGTTCCTACCCCATCATCGGTATCAATATTTCCGTCAGGGTCTGTTCCTAGCAGAAGACATGTTCCAGAAGGTACTGTAGGAAATGGCGGGAAGAGCTCGGACTCAACGATTCCATTCTCATCGGCGATCCCTATCAAAAGTGTGTTCGTAAAATCACATGCTTGCGGGAAGACGTCTATGAATGTTTCATAGGTGGCAGCGCATCCGATGCCCCCAACGAGTTCACCGGGGGTAAATCCGCTTCCTTTAATGATCCCCTGCCACAAAGAACCATCAACGATTCCAGGGCTAACAGTGATTTCTAATCCAAGATCTGAATACAAAGGGCTGCTTATTAAGTCTGGCGCATCTGACTCAGGAAGTATTTGGATGGTTTCGGAACAGATGATTGCTCCCGGACCATCATCGGTGTCAGGATTATCATCAGGGTCAGTAGTGATTACAAGACATGCTCCAGAGGGTGCTATTGGAACAGGGTCATTGATCGTGGTTGAGAACCCTCCTAAGTTATCTGTGAATACAAAAAGAGGTTGGTCAAAATCGCACACTTCAAAGAAACGGTTTATTACTTCCATTTCAGTTCCTGTTGCACATCCGAAAATGACAACACCGAGATTTGCCGGTAGTCCACTCCCAGATATTTCTCCGCTCCACAAATACCCGTTTGTGAAACCGGGGCTAATAGTAATTTCTACCCCTGGATCAGCCCATGCAGGGTCGTTGACGAGATCGGGTGCATCTATAGCAGGAAAGCTGAAGTTGCTTACGTCTAGGTCCTCATCACTTCTAGCGTCTTCTGCGTCTTCTGCGTCTTCTGTATCTTCTGTATCTTCTGTATCTTCGTCAAGTATTCCGGATTCGAGGACGGCTGCGAAGTCCTCTGGAGAGAGCTCTCCTATGCAGGTAAAGACAACATCACCCATATTCTCATCT
>MDSV01012795.1_pt1 | contig 10702 bp, 4 predicted proteins | sample 810851 | NCBI WGS metagenome assembly MDSV01 (sample SAMN05326640, study PRJNA326480) | marine metagenome | isolation source: seawater | place: Atlantic Ocean: North East | collected 2012 | reverse complement strand
GCCGCGCTGACAAGATTGCGGGTGTGTTATCCGGCCAAGCCTTGGAGTAGGTGGCCGATCCCGAATGCAGCCAGGGCGGCGATCCCGCCGATGAGCATCATCTCGATGCCGGACCTGACCCAGGGTCGACCAGTGAAGCGGGCCTTGAGGCTGCCCAGGGCGAACAGGGTTAGGGCGGTCAGGGCGCAGGCCCATTGGAACCCGAAATCTTTCCCGAAGTTACCAAGGTAGCCGGTCACGTAACTTAGCAGAGGTACGACACCAAACAGCACGAAGGAGAGGAAGGTTGCTAGGGCGTTACCAAGCGGCGATTGGTCGGATTTGAACAGGCCAAGTTCCTCGACCATCATCACGTCCACCATCGTGTCCCGATCCTTTGCGAGAATATCGACAATCTGTTTCGCATCCTTTTCGGCAACTCCCTTACCCAGGTACAGTTCCACCAACTCACGTTTTTCGCCGTCGAGGTGATTGTCGAACTCCCACTCTTCCCGGTCGCGTTCGGCCTGATAAAACTCATCTTCCGCCTTGGTGCTGAGGAAGTCACCAAATGCCATTGCAAGTCCGTCGGCGATCAGGTTGGCAAACCCCAAAATCAGGACGACGCCCACCGGCAGCGCGGCTCCGGCCACACCCGCGACGACGGCAAACGTGGTGATGATTCCGTCGAGTCCGCCGTAAACGATGCTCTTTATGTATTTGCCACTGTCGCCGCTATGAGGCTCGTGGCCTGCGTCGTGAGAGCTCCGGAGCGAGTCAATATCCTGCTTGCTATAGGCCTCCCGGGCCTTGTCGATATTTCGTGTCAACATCCTGCCATCAGCGTAACTTGGCCCAAACGTGCCGGCAAGTACCTCTGCTTGGCAAAGTGGGGTAGATGTAGGCTTGCAGGCTGGGAGATTGAGAAGTAGTTTGCAGGTAAGTTTTGCAATGAAAAAAGTTTGGATAGCAATTACCGCAGTTGTGATTATCGCAGGGATTGCCCTGATGTTTTCGGGAAGCGAACCGGCGGCCACTCTACCGGCGCAGGAAGAAGTCAGCAGCCCCGGCGACCGAATCGGCAGCGGCATCCGCTAACGCTTGGCCAAGCGTATAATTTAGCCACCACCTCCCCTCTACTTTACCTCCAGCCATTGGCTGGCGCTGTGACTGTTGAACTCCGGGGCGTACATGCTTTGGATATTCGCGATGCCGGATTGGTAGCGGCCGCGATGGAATACTTTCACCGGATACTCGAACACGTACGTGCCCTTGGGCAGGTAGTCGATGAAGAAATGGCTTGAGGCGTCGCGGGTTGATTCGTAGTAGGCCAAGCCGTCCCGATAACGGTAGCCGGACAGCACATTCACCGGCTCCGTGCCGCTGCCCCGCTGGTCATTCATGTGGACGAATTCCATGTCGCGGTCGGTTCGTAACACCAGCCGCACGACGAGTTCGTCGCCCGGCGCGAGGTCCCTCCCGATTGGCTTGAGCACTTGGCCGGACTTCGTATTTTCGCGGATGTAAATCTCCTTGGCCAAGCTCAGCGGCGTGGCCTCATGCGGCGTCACCTTTGCCATGTCCTCGAGGTATTGCCAATGCAGACTCCCCCAGGCGACGCCGGGGTCGTGCTTGGTCAACTCCACTTGGCCGAGCGCGGACGTGATCTCGCCGCGGCCGAACTTGTGCTGGTAGAACCCGGTGCCGGCCTCGACCTTCTCCGGCTTCACAGTCTCGCCGCCTAGCGACACCTCGACGAGCCGGGTCGAGGCGAGCAGGTTGTCGCCGCCGAGCAGGATCGAGTACACGGCGTCGGCGGTGGCCTTGGTAGTTTTCCACGCCTGCGTCTGTTTTTGTTTGATTAGCCAGATTTGGCACTCGCGAACGGCGTCCTTGTCGGCGGTGATTTCGTTGAACGCCTCTATCATCATTGCCTGTGTCTCAATTGGAGCGCGGTACCACCACCACGAATGCTCGGTGTCGCGCCAGAACATTCCCAACTCCTCGTTGGTCACGCTGTGCTGGAGTATCGACTTGATCACATCGCCCGGCACCTGCTTGTCGCCCAGTCGGTGCAGTGCGATCGCGACGTGCGCCTGTGACTGCCGGCTGCCGACCTTCAGCCAATGCTTTTTCGCCTGGCCGACGAAATAGTCGAATGCCTTTTTGTGTGCCTGGCCAACGGGTCGGTCTTTCAGGTAAAAACTGCGGCAGTAGAGGTAGAGCGCGACGGTCGAGCTGAGATGGTTTTCGTCGAGCGTCTTGTTCTCGACGATGCGGTCGTAGCGCTTCTTGATCCAGCCGTCGAGTCGGCCAAGCGCCTTGACCGCCTGGACGACCGGCATGCCCTCGACGCCGAGATGACGCAGCCGCGCAAAGCCGGTCGTGACGTAAAGTGTGATGTAGTCGTTACTGCGCCCGCCGGGCATCCACGGCCAGCCGCCGTCGTCGTTTTGAGCGCGGCCAAGCTGCTTAAGCAGGCGCTTGGTCTCTGAGTCGAGCCGGTTTTTGTCGAACAAAATACCGACGTTGCGGCGCGCCTGGCTTTCGTCCTTGGCCTGGCGCACCCACGGCGTCTCGAGCAGCAGAAGGCTTTTGAGTTCCTCGTTTTTCTCGAGTGGACTGTCGAGCGCGTCGGTGCCTTTCCAGAGATCGAACACGCGGCGGATGCGCGGATCGGACTTGGCGATGTGCGCCGCGAGTGTGTTGGCGTAAAGTCGATTGAATGTCTGCTCGGTGCACTCGTGCGGGTACTCCATCAAATAGGGCAGGGCGAGCACCGCGTACCACGCCGGGTTGGAGGCCACCTGCACGGTGAGCGACTGGTGCTGTAGTGTGTCCGACCCGCCGGACGCAATCAGTTTCTCGAAGCGAAATTTCCTTGTGCCCTTGTCGCGGATCGGTAGCGGCAGCGACTCGGTGACGAGTATGCGTCGCGAGAGCACCGGCAGATAATTTTCCTCACCATCCCCTTGGTCGCTGGCCGAGGCGGTCACTTGATACACCAGCGTCGGCGCGCCGTCCGGCACGGTGAGGCGCCACGAGAAGCTGCGCGACTCGCCGGCGGGGATGGCGAACTTCTGTTCGGGCGACGTGTTGCCGAGCAGCGCGTTAACGGATGCCTCGGTCTCGGCGTTTTGCAGGTTAAGTTTCACGCTGCCGACGCGCGCGGTTTCGCCTGTATTGATGACGCGTGTGGTGAACTCCAGCGCATCGCCTTCGCGGAGGAATCGTGGCGGGTTTGGTCGCACCATCAGGTCGAGCGAAGTCACCGCCTTGCCGTCGATGAAGCCGGAGCGCGTCTTGGTGTCGTGCGCAAATGCCATCAGTTTCCACTCGGTGAGCGCCTCCGGCATGGTGAAACTCAGCTTCACCTCGCCGGCTTCACTTGAGATCAGGTGCGGAAAAAAGAAGGCAGTCTCGTTGAGGTTTTTGCGGATAGGCACAACAGTTGAATCAGGTTTTGAGATGCCAACTGGGGAATTGTTCACTTTTGCCAATGCTCCAGCACTATCTTCAAGCACCCCAAAAGAAGCTTTCTTCTGAACTTGAAAAGCGGACTCCATTGCAGAATCGGCTTCAGCAACCGGGCTGCCAGGGGCGATAGACAAGGCCTCATTGCGGCGGCTATTCATTCCCAATCTGGCACCTTCGGCAGAGTACTGCCGAGTACTTACGCCACGAATTTGATTGGAGTACCACCGAGTGATCTCGGGAGGGAATGCCCGGTAGAGATACGGTGGGATGTTGACGGTTTTGCGTTTCCAACCGCCGAGCAGGCTGTTGAGGCTTGTCCCGTTGTTGGCGAAACTGAACTGGGCGCTCGAGTAGTCGTAGCGATAGATGCTGAAATGCCGCTGCCAGTGGTGTGGCGCGAAGGCGTCGAGCGAGGCGTCGTAAAGCGTGGCCACCATCTCGGCGACCGCGTGCTCGGCATCGTGGCCGGTGATCGTCGCCGTCCAAGTTTCCTCCTGTCCTGGACGGAGCTTGGAGACGAAGCGCTCCCACTTCACGTTGAATTTCATGTTCGACCACGGCACGGTGACATGGTGCGTGCGTTGCAGCATTCGGTTCTCGCGAACCTGCGTCACGTGAACACTGAACCCGCCGCGCATCGCTTCAGTGACCGGCACCTCTAGCAGCCGCTGCGTGCGTCCGGGCGCGGTCCAGAATCGCTGCGTGACCTTGTGCCGATGCTCGACCTCGATGCAGGCGCGGCCCGCATCGTAGCCGGTTCCCCAAAGGAACCGAAACGTCTCGCCCGGCTCGAGGCTTTTTTTCTCCGCGAGCACCAACTGAGGCAGGCGAATGGCCAGGTGCTTGGCCGCCGGGTCGAGCACTTGCAGCGAGTGGATTGCCTTGACCGTTTTGCCGAGTCGATCGGTTGTCTCGAATACCGCGCGATACACGCCGACCGGTAGCCTCGCCTCGACCCTGGCCAAGCCCTTGGCGTCGGTCTCGACTTCGTGCGTGGAGACGGCTTGGCCAAGCGGCCACGACTCCGGGTTGGCGCCATCGACCTCCGGCTTGAGGGCGTGGATCAGACTAGCGCGCTTAACCGCTTCCGGTTGCTCGAGCGCGTGGACGGTCAATGTGCCCTTGGCCGTCTCCGGCAAGCCGGCGAGCGACTGGGTTGTAATGTTCAATTCCACCGGCTTGGCCACCGTTTGCCACGCAACCGCAGTCATCGTTGCCTGCAGGGTGGTGTAGCCGACCGGCACACTCGTGGTGTCGCTGCGCGTCTCTCCGCTGCCGTCGGTTATGTCGGCGACGACGCGGTAAATGAAAGTTGGCTCACTCTCTTCCGGAACATCGGCGTCCGGCACGGCATCGAACTCGATGACGAACGAGCCGTCCGGCTGGGTCTCGAACGTCCCGTGTGCGACCTGCCGCTGCTGCGACCGAATCGGTCCGCCATCCCAGTAATGCCAGCGCCACCAGACCGGCCAACGCGCCTGCCGCATGACGCTGAACTTCCCCTTGGCCAAGCCGATCGGGGCGCCGGTGTAGTCGGTTGCCTTGCCGTTGAGCCGGACGGTCTCGCCAAGCTTGGGCGACTGCCCCGGCTTGCCCAACTCGACGAGAAACTTGGGTCGCTTGTATTCCTCCACGCGAAAGTAGCCCTGCCCGTGCGGCGCCTTGGCGGTCGCGACATGGTAACGGCCGGTGAGCCTGTTTTTCGGTGCGGTGAAGCTGCCGGAGAACGAGCCGTAGCCGTTGGTCTTGACGTCGAGCCGCTCGACCTCCTCGCGATTTGGGTCGCGCAGCACGACGCTAATCGTGCGTCTCGGAATGACTTTGTAATCGTCCTTGGCCTGGTTCCACGCGAGGGCGATGCCCTTGAATTGAAGCGTTTGGCCGGGCCGATAGATCGCGCGGTCGGTGAAAAACATCACCGACTCCCGCGGTTCGGGTTCGTTAATCTGTCCGCCCCAGTAATTATTTCGTCCGGTCGTGCCGACCTGCCGTCCGTTGTGTTGCACGAGGAAAAATTCATAATATTGGTTTTTGGATTTTTGAAAAGTGAACATCCCTGACTCATCCGTGGCGTTCGTTTTTTTCATGTATTTGCCGCGGTTATCCCGCAGCCAGGCGTTCACTTGGGCGTCAGCTATCGGCTCGCCGGAGTTGCCCTCTACGACGTAGCCTTCGAGCCGGTTCGCCCGCGACCGGATTACCAACGACAAGTCGCTGATCCACACGGTCGAATAATTTGTGCGATTGTCGTTCTCGGAAAACGCGGCGTCCGCGCTGGAGATGAGAAAATAAAACCCCGGCTTCACGTCGCTGGGCACGGTGAAATTCTCGGTGCGTTGCTTGTAGTCGGCGGTCGGCGGCAGGTCGTGCCGCCACGACTTGACCGGCTCGCGCTTGAGCAATGCACGCCGGTCCTCCTGTTGCGACAGTCGGAACTGTTTTTTGCGCAGTTTATTCCAGTCGGCCGGTACGAGCCGGAAGTGCGCCTCGGTGATGTTGCGGTACGTGACGGCAAGCTCCGGCCACGGTGCGTTCCAGACCGACTCGGTGGCGACAGAAATCGACTTTGCCTCAATCTGTGCAACGAGGTTGTGGCAATGGTTTCCGCCCCGGGATTTGGGGAATGTATCGCGCCCGGCGATCGCCACGCGCCGTGCCTCCACAGAGTCGCCGTCGGCGTGCAGCGTCTGCGCCCAGTGATACCGCGCCCAGGCCGAGAGCGGCCCCGGCTCGCGCTCGACCAGCGACTGCATCGTCTCGATAAAACGTTCGTTCGTGCCGTCACCGGTGACGATGCGTTTGCCATGCAGCAGCCGCAAAATATCGGTGTCGTTGAGCGCCGACAAGTCGGCGTCGTCCAGGTGAAACCGCAGCACGTCCTGATACAATCGAACAGCCTTGAACTGGGGCGACTCTGTGTCGGTTGTCTCCGGTACCCAAGCGAGAAACTTATCCAGCGGGTCAAGCAGCGGGTCGCTTGCTCTCACTACAAACGCATCTTCCGGCTTGGCTGCCGCGACCTCGCCGGACGTGTAAAAACCAAGCGCCTCGTGCGCGATGAAGTCGTACAGCGTCGGTCGGTACTTCTCCGGCAACGTTGGCTTGGTCAACAGATCAGCGAAGTCGGTGGTGGGGATTGTCTTAAGTCGTCCATCTGCGAGGGCGTTGGTGAAGTGCAGATCGATCTCATGATAAATCCGTGGCAGATCCCACGTCGTGAAATCGTCGCCGAGCGGCTGCGCGGTGGCGGTTCGCTGCAGGAAACGGTACCGGTTCGCGCGGAAGTATTGCCAGTACCAATGGCCGAGGATCGTCTGCAGCAGCGGCTTGGCCTCGGCGGGGGTCTTCTCGAGTTCGGCCTGCAGGCGGGTGATTTTCTCTTCGGGCTTGTTGCCCTGCACCGCGCCCTCGTGCGTGATACGCTTGGCCAGGGCCTTGATCGCCTCGGCGTGCCGGCCGTCATGTAGTGCCGAGTCGTAAATCAGTTGCAGCTTGGCTGCCGCTGTCTTTGGCAGTCCTTTCTTCTCCGCGTCAGCGACCTCTCCCCACAATGCTTCGCGATCTGCTGTTTGTGACTGCGCTAAAACCAGCCCGAAGGCCAACGTTAAAAAAATACCCTGTAACCTCATGATCAGAAACCCACCAATATTAAGATGCGCTTTCGCGCCGAAATCTTAGGCATTGATTTGACTCTTAGCCAAGCAGGAGTTGCGATTTGTTTCGTTTGTTTGGATGTCAGGAGGTATTTTTTTGGCACTCAATATGAAGCATCGGTGTTATTTCCTGTTTTACTTGTTGGTATTTGTATTCAACGGCGTCGACGTAGAACCAGGACAGGGGACATTCCGTACCGATCAAGATCCCGCCAAGTTTGGCTTTGATCCTGCCAAACTAAATGCCATCCATGAATTGCAAAAAAAATTCATTACCGATGAAGTTTGTCTTTCCAACATAGCGCTTGTGGCCATTGATGGTAAAGTGGTTTACCATCGCGCCGCTGATTCAAAATTTCATGGTGATCGGCCGATTACGGAAAAAACCGTGTTTCCTATCTGGTCAATGTCCAAGCCGATCACCAGCGTGGCTGCAATGATTCTTCATGAGCGAGGTGCATTCAAACTGGACGACCCTGTTTCAAGAATCATTCCGCAGCTGGCTAAACTGAGAGTTAAGACTGAAGGCGGCAAAACCGAGTCGCTGAAAAATCAAATTACCTATCGTGATCTGCTAAGGCATTCCTCCGGTATTGACGGTTACGATGGCTCATTTGATCAACAGGGCACTTGGAAGGAGGTCATGGAACTAGACAGTTTGACGGAGTTGATCGACCTGCTGGAGGTCAAGCCGATCGAACATCAGCCCGGTAAAAAGCATACCTATGGCCTTAGTACCGCCGTGATGGGGCGGGCAATCGAGATTCTGTCCGGTCAACCGTTCGACAAGTTTTTGGAAAGGGAAATTTTCAAGCCACTTGGTATGGAACACACCCGTTTTTATCTCACCGAGCAGGATCGTGGCCACTTTCAACCATTGTTTGTGAAACTCAAAGGCAAATTCCGCCCGGGAACACCGTCCGAGGATGAGCTTTATTATGCTCCCAAAAGCTCCCTCTTTCTTGGGGGGGAAGGACTCGTTTCGACGCTTGAGGACTATGGGCGTTTCTGTCAGATGCTGGTCGATCGAGGGAAGGCGCCCAACGGTAAACAGATCATATTGCCCAAGACACTCGACCTAATGCTAAGCGATCAATTGAAGGGTATACCCGGCTATGGAGACACCCGCAAAGGTTATGCCTTTGGGCTCGGCTTTTACTTCTTGGAAGACACAAAAAAAGAGGGGCAAAATTCGCCCAACGGCATTTTTGGCTGGGGTGGATACCATACCACTCATTTTTGGATCGATCCCAAGAACAAACTTTATGCCGTCTTCATGGCCCGACTTTATCCCTACAATGGCAAGACCCAGACCGAGTTTCGGAAGGCTGTGTATGAGGCGCTTAAGTATTAGCTTAATAATCCATTGATGAAAAACAAAGAGGCCATCGCCAATCCTGAAAGACTCGAACTGTTCCTGAATCTTGAGAACCTGACATTGTGAGTATGTGGCTCCACTTTTTACGGTTTGCTTACATCAAAACCATGGCCAGGTTTTGAAGTTAAAACCGGCAATATATACATGGAACCTGAAGAGCCTAAGATTGATTGGTTTATTTTTACTACAACGGGAATTGTGGTCGCTGTTGTCACGCTATTGTTGCTTCTAGCCCCACAGGCCAGCCAAGAGGTAATCACAAAGACATTCTCTTTTATTACGGGTAAAGCCGGATTGATCTACATCTGGTTCGGCATCGGTGTAATGTTTTTCCTGCTGCTCATTGCACTTGGACCATTCGGGCCTATAACCCTTGGACCATTAAATGAGCGCCCTGAACATTCAACATTAAGCTGGATAGCCATGTTGTTCTCCACCGGCATTGGCACTGCGATACTTTACTGGGGTACGATTGAGTGGGTTGGGTACTACAAGAACCCTCCCTTTGGGGTGGAGCCAGGCTCGGAGGAAGCGTTGAGATGGTCAACCTCATACGGAATGTTTCACTGGGGTATCATCGGTTGGTCACTATATTGCCTGCCGTCGGTCTGCCTTGGTTATGCGTATCATGTTAGCAATGAATCATCATTGAATCTTTCTTCTGCGTGTCGACCAATTTTGCGTGGCAGCACTCGGAAATTACCTGGCAGAGTTATTGATATTTTGTTCATGGTTGGCCTTCTGGGCTCGGCAACAACAGGCATCGGTCTGACCACCCCGTTGATCACCGAATCGTTCGGTGCGTTTTTCGGCGTGGAACAATCGTTCGGACTCACCCTTGGCGCCGTTGCCTTGGTGGTGGCCGTAATCGCGCTGAGTGTCTACGTCGGTTTGGAGCGTGGCATCAAGCAGTTGTCGAATATAAATGTCGTTCTAATATTCATGTTTATGGGGATGGTTGTTGCCTGGGGTCCGGCGAAATACATTGCGATTCAAGGTCTTGATAGCCTGCTTTTTATGATGACCCATTTGCCTGAAATGAGTGGTGTGAATTATCCGGCACAAAACAAAGCATTCACCGAAAAATGGACAGTTTTTTATTGGGCATGGTGGCTGTCTCTCGGGCCATTTGTGGGGATGTTCATCTGCAAAATTTCCCGCGGCCGAACATTGCGCCAATTGATCCTGGGGGTTTTGTTTTTTGGAACGCTTGGCTGCACCATCTGCTTCATGATTCTTGGCGGCTACTCGCTATACCTTGAGCAGGAACAAGGAATGAAAATCATCGAGGCCTTTGAGCAGAGCAAGCATGCGGCTGTGATTCAGGTGATAACATCACTACCACTGGGGAAATGGATTCTGCCGCTCTTTTTTTTACTGTGTGTTTCCTTTGCAGCGACAACATACGACTCTGCGTCTTACACATTGGCCGCTGCCGCCACGAGAAAGCTTAAACCTAGCGAGCATCCTGCCCGTTGGCATCGGGTGGTCTGGGCGATTGGACTGGGGGTGTTGCCGCTTGTCCTATTGTCACTCGGTCGGCTGACTGGAAACGAACAGCAAAAGGACGTGCTTGTTTTTTTGCAAACAGCCTCTGTCGTGGTATCCCTTCCCATTCTTTTTATAGGGGTGATGATGGCTGCCTCACTGACGATACTGCTTTTTAGGCGCAATAAATAATGGATTCGAAATAGGTGCTGAGGTTGATGGTTGCCATCATATAGGTGCACAATCTGCCGATCAACAGAAGACCCAGTTGTAATATAAACCTCTCCCGTTCGGTTGGTTAATTGGAGTTGAAAGGTTATAGATGGTCTGCTATTTTTTAAAGCACTTCAGTCTTATGAAACTCATCATAATATCAATTGCAGCTATGCTGTTGGCGGGATGCGGGACGACAGCCGCGATGTTAATTCACAAGGCCGCCTTTGATGGAAATATCAAAGCTGTGAAACGGCACCTGGACGCCGGTGTAGATGCGAATGAGCAGACTAGGTCGGAAAACACCCCTTTGCATGCGGCGGCTTATCGGGGGCATACCGAGGTTGTTGAGTTGCTTATTGCCTATGGAGCGAATGTCAATGCAAGGGATATGCGAGGCTGGATTCCATTGCATGCTGCGGTTGATCAGGGTCACGTAAAAACCAGCGAACGGCTCATTGCTAAAGGCGCGGATTTGAATGCCAGAATAAAGGGTGGCGGCTATACCGTACTG
>MDSV01234673.1_pt1 | contig 10703 bp, 10 predicted proteins | sample 810851 | NCBI WGS metagenome assembly MDSV01 (sample SAMN05326640, study PRJNA326480) | marine metagenome | isolation source: seawater | place: Atlantic Ocean: North East | collected 2012 | reverse complement strand
CGCCTTGCAACAGTGGATGTTGGTGGAGGAGATGGCGTTGCTACAGAGGAGATAATTCGCGGCCTGTATGATGCACTGTGCTCTGTAACCAGTGCGATGGAGACCGGCGAGGTTTTGTTAGGTGGAGGTAGCCTTCACATGGCAGCAAGCCTCGCAGTCAAGGACGCAGCCGAGCAACACGCTGGCAGAGAACGCCTTGCAATGGAAGCGTTCGCACGAGCGCTTGAAAGCATCCCTTCAAGTTTAATCTCAAATTCCGGGAACGACCAACTTGATTGTTTGTTGGAACTCCGTTCAAAGCACCGTCAAGGTCATGCCGAATACGGCGTTTCTGTCACGGGAGCCTGTCAACCCATTGAACAGGCGTGGGCGAGCGCCGAAACACTTGCACATGCCATAGAAGCAGCATGCGATACAGCATGTGGCTTGTTACGTGTTGACCAAGTCATCTCTGCGCGCGGTGATTGAGCCCTGATGGCCAATTTTCTGCGTCGCTATGTTCAATATCATCGGACCAATGCATTCGATAACGGGAATCACCGATGAGCGTAACCTCACATCCTCAACCCCGTGCTTTGCTTAGCGTTTACGACAAAACCGGAATCGTTGAATTTGCAACCTCTTTGTCTCAAAACGGCTTCCAACTTGTCTCAACCGGAGGCACTGCTCGCACTTTGCGAGCAGCAGGTCTGGAAGTGATTGGCGTCTCAGATGTTACGGGCCATCCAGAAATTTTTGACGGGCGCGTTAAATCACTTCATCCGGCCATACACGGTCCACTACTTGCTCGACTTGAGTCTGAAGAAGACAAAAAAGGACTTGCAGAACTCGGCTATCCGCCAATCCAAATTGTAGCCTGCAACCTCTATCCGTTTTCTGCAGCAGCGGCACAAAAACCCCCACTTGAAGACCCTGCCTTATTGGAAATGATCGACATCGGTGGCCCGACAATGGTGCGAGCCTCAGCGAAAAATCATCGCAACATTATCATCGCTTGCAACCCTTCCCGTTATGATGAAATTATTGCAGAACTTGAATCAGTATCCGATGCTCAATCGATTGGCATGGAGTTACGTCGCAGCCTCGCCCTTGAGGCTTTTGAACACACTGCAGCCTATGATTCAGCAATTGCAGATGAACTGCATGCTCGTTGGGTGGGGCGTCCAGAATGGAGTGATGAAACTTCAGTTCAAACCTCACGACTTCCCGCTACCCTTCTTGCATCTGCAGTCAAAACCCATTCACTGCGGTATGGCGAGAACAGCCATCAAGCGGCTGCCTTGTATACAGATCCACGTGAATTCGGCAATCACGCCACTCTTGTGACCGCACACGTTGAAGGCGAGAAAGACATGTCGTACAACAATTATTCAGATGCAGATGCAACCCTTCGTCTCTGTCGAGCTCTTTCAACTGATGAATGGCCAAATACACCTCACGCATGTGTAATTGTCAAGCACAACAATCCATGTGGTGCAGCGCTTGGAGCGACCCAAAAGGAAGCATATGTTGCGGCGCTGGCAAGCGACCCTGAATCCGCTTTTGGCTCGATTATTTGCTTCAATGAACCACTTGAAGCTGATACTGCCAAAGCAATGGAAGGGCTGTTCATTGAGGTATTGATGGCTCCAGCTTACAGCGATGAAGCAAAAGAAATCGTTATGCTCAAGAAAAACCGACGTATTCTTACCATCGATTCGCCGAACAATCGACTTGCTTCCCTTGAGCGAATTCTCGTCCGTAAACCAATCGAAGGCGGCTGGCTTGTGCAAACCGAAGAAGCACCTGTAATCGATTGGGAGAAAGCCAAAGTCGTCACGAAAAAATCTCCAAGTGAAGAGGAAATTGCGAGTATGAAATTCGCCGTAAGAATTTGTGAGCAGGTGAAGTCAAACGCCATTGTCATGGTTCAAGGAACAGCGACAGTTGGTATTGGCCCAGGGCAAACAAGTCGAGTTGAAGCCGTTCGTATTGCAGCACGTAGAGCAGGAGAACGGGCCAAGGGATGTGTTCTCGCCTCCGATGCATTCTTCCCCTTCAAAGATGGACTGGAACAAGCAGCAGAATCAGGGGCTTCATCGATTGTTCAGCCAGGTGGCTCAATTCGTGATCAAGAAGTCATCGATGCAGCAGATGAACTTGGTGTTTCAATGCTGTTCACGGGGCATCGATTGTTCCGTCATTGATAGAAACAAGGTAAGAAGTTGCGATTGTTTAAGACGAGGGGCGCAAACCTCCAATCATGGGCCATCTGCAAGACCTCAACATTTCATATTTGAAACACCTCACTCAGGCTTGGAAAATGGCTTTCTGGTTCGGCCTTGGCAGTCTCCGCCTTATCATTCATGGACTTTTACCAAATGTCGACATTCAAGCTGGCCAATCAACCGTTCACAAATACACGGGCGTCCCTGCTGAAGATTAAATGAAAGCAGGCTTTCCACCATTTGAATTTTTTTAAAAAACCTCATGATAAGGGCATCAGTAGCGATGGTCTACATTTCCGAAGGGCTCAAATTGTTTGCATAATAGCCCCCAATATGACAGAGGGGCTCGGTCCATTGCGCAAAGCAACTCCCTCGGACCCGATTCGATGTGCTGTATTCATTTCCGGCTCAGGCTCAGGCATGGAATCTATGATTCGTTACCAGCAAGAATTTCCTGAATGTGCCCATAAAACAGTGCTGGTTCTTTCCGATAAATCTGATGCAGCGGGGCTTGGAAAGGCTTCGAATCTTGGAATCGAATCTGCATGTATTCCACTGCCGCCGATGCGTTCAAACAAAAACGAACGTCGTCTTGAGCATGAGCAACTCATCCACCCAATTCTACTAGAACACAATGTTGAACTGATTCTTCTTAGCGGCTATATGCGTCTCTTATCGCCGCAATTTGTCCAACAATGGAACCCTCGAATCATCAACATCCATCCTTCTCTTTTACCCGCGTTCCCGGGTGCGCATGCACATCGCGATGTGTTAGCGTCAGGCGTCAAGGTTTCAGGCTGTACCGTTCATTATGTCGATGCAGGAATGGATTCGGGCGAGATACTGGGTCAGCGCCGTGTTCCAGTTTTCCCAAGTGATAATGAAGCAACTCTTTCTGAGCGGGTTAAAATCGAAGAACACCTTCTCTATCCTCAAATCATCGACCGAATTGTGAAGTAATCTCAATCCAGTGGCGTATTGAAATTTTTCATCTGCCCTGTGAGCTTGCCTGCATCGAGGTCTTGCAGGTTTGAAAACAGTGAAGACACGTCTCTACCCGAGAGAGTAGGCGTCCATTCGCCCGGGCAATGAGCCAGGAGTGGTTGGCGTTTTCCATGTTCATCTAGCGGAACGCCACCATCACAGTTGAGCAAAAATTCGAGTCCACTTCGCTGTAATTGGAAAGCATCACAAGGAATCAGCTGAATAGCCCCCTCAATTTTCCCAAAAACCCATTCCAGAACCTCACGCAAAGAAGTACATTGGGGCGGGTCTGGCCAAACTTCTCCCTCAAACAACGGTATACGATTATCATCACCACACAAGGTGATAATTCGTTCAACCTCAGCATCAAGCGCAAGAGTGCGTAAATGCTCCACTCCCCCGTCCATCAACGCTTTATCCTGACCCATCCGGTCACTTTTGCCACCTGCAAGTATGAGCACAGTTACCATATTGCCGCCTCATTTGAGGGTTTCAAGACCATCGAGGGCTGATTCGAGTTCTGATAGGAGCCCTCGTACACGGTCGAGAAGTGCCTTTCGCTCTCTGCTCGAGCGAGCCTCAGGCAACCATTCTAACAATCGTCGAACATCCTGAGCATCGCGTGTAACTGTCCACTGCAGTACAGATTCCAGCACGGGGTCATCGGTCGGTAGAAAACGCTCACTCATACTCACACGGTATCCGAACAAGGGCTTCAATTCTCCGATGTAAGCAGACGGTTGCGAATCCTTTCGAACAGTTCGCCTCCAGCAGGGGCGGTAACGATCAGTGTTCGAGCATCGCTCAAATCCTCTTTCCTGAGCGAGAGGAACAAGACTGCAACCTGATGCCAAAGTTCACTTTGTCCAGCCATGGCAATTAACCATGCATCATCAGGTATCTCGTGCCCCCCTCTCAGTAATTCTTCACCGATCTCAAGCAATGCTCCTAACGGTTCCCGTTCCCCTAAGAGATGAATAAAAGCCATCCATGGGGATTCCCCCAAGTCTTCTTCAGACATATTCGCAAGCAATAAACCGGCCAACACAAGGTCTTCTTGCCCATGCCTTTTCCAAAGCGCAGGAATTAATTTGGCGATGCGGCGAGGCTTCTCTTCACCACTGGTGAGTATCCAAGATGCAATGTCTCTCATTTCTGGATTCGGGCAGCCATAGTGGAAGGAATAGCCGCCAGCATTCGCCAAAAGGTCGGTCGAAGGTTTTGCCATCATGCCGGGAACTCCGGCCGCATATGCGCCTCTCAAGAATTTCAACATCTTGCGTTGTGAGCGAATCAACTTAGGATTTGGCTCTCCAAGGTAGAGGGCTACCTTTTCATTCACTGCGGCCACCGTCGGTTGTCTTTTTTCGCACGGTATCAAAGATATCGCCGACCAGACCTACCGAGTCGCGCAGGGTGTGAAGCATTTTGTCGACCACGCCAGGGTCTTCGAATTTTTCTTTAACGATTTCACGCAATTGTGTTTCAATTGCAAGGTGTTCATCATCATCGATTTCAAAAAGTGAACGCAGATGAGCAAGAACGCGGAATTCGTCTCGGGATAGAGAGGCGTTTACAATCGCAACTTCGAACACTTTTGTGTAGATTTCTCGGGCATCATCCATTGAAACAAGTTCGCCTGGGTCTGATTCTTCTTTGTTCTGAATCGCTTTGTAGATTTCAGCAGGTTGATCTTCTGTCAATCCTAAAGCACTGCCTAATTTGATAGTGAGCCGTTTTTCTTCACGAGTTAGCCTACCATCGGCAAGCATAACTTCTACGGTACTGCGAAATACATCCAAGTTCCGTGATGTCGAGGTCGTCACGCGTAAGCCCACCGCGCTTCTCTTCTTGAAACTCTTGTATAGAAAAGAAACAATTTTCCCCGGATAACCATAAGAGGATTCAAAAGGAGTCGACAGGTCGGATAACTATCCACCTCCCTTTCACGCATTGTGAATTCGTTCGCAATTGCAGCAATTGAGCGATGGGCTCCGGCCCATCATTCTTGCAATGGGATGTCGATAGAAGGAGAAATAAAAATGGCTCGAAAACACAACTCAGGTGGTCGCTCAGGCGGCTCAAAGCAAGGCAAGGCAATGAAATATCAGATCCGCGCCGATATTAAAGTAAACGGAACCGTTCAACGAAAGGACATTATTGGTGCAATTATGGGCCAAACAGAAGGTCTTCTCGGCGATGAACTTGAACTACGCAAATTGCAACGTACAGCCCGCATTGGTCACGTTGACGTAGAGATTGAATCCAAAGGCGGAAAGGTGCACGGACTTATCTTGATTCCAAGCAGCCTTGACAACGTTGAAACTGCAATCATTGCATCTTCACTCGAAACTATTGACCGAATCGGACCATGCAACGCAAAGATTTCAGTTGTAGAAATCCAAGACATCCGTGCAACAAAGCGCACAGCTGTCGTCGATCGTGCAAAAGAACTGTTGCTGAACCTCGTCAATTCCGGCGAAGCAGCATCCAAGACCATTATCGAAGAAGTACGCTCTGTTATGACAACAGGCACTGCGACAAGTTACCACGGGCTCACCTGTGGGCCGAATGTCGAATCTTCGTCTTCACTGATTATTGTTGAAGGCCGAAACGATGTTCGTAATTTGTTGAATTGCGGCGTTAAGAATGCAATCAGTGCTGACGGTGCTGGAACAATGAAACAAGAACTCATCGATCTTGCCAATGGTAAAGAAACGGTCGTTCTTGCTATTGACGGTGACCGTGGCGGCGAGATGTTATTCAGCCAATTGATGGAGACGATGAAGGTTGACTTCGTTGCACAAGCTCCTGTTGGACAAGAATGGGAATTACTGCCTCAAAAGACAGTTACAAAGTGCCTTTCAATGAAAGTCGAAGCGAAGAAGTTCGCCCACACTCTTGGTAAGAAGCAAGCAGCAGATGATGAAAAAGCAGGCGTCCCAGACAAGAATTGGGCTGACGATATGGAAGAAGTTTACCAATCCGCTGAAGCTCCTGCCGAAGTTCAAGAGATGTTTGACCATCTTGATGCTCTTGACAAGAACAAAGCCGTTCTTGTCATGGTTGATGGAACTGTTTCAGACCCTGTTGGACCGTCTACACTCTCAAAGGTTGCAGGAAGCGCTGACGGCGCGGTTGCGATTGTTTTCAACGGCCCGGTCAGCGAGCGAACTCTCGAGATTGCTTCTGAATCCGCTATTGAAACCGTCATTGGTACGAAAGCCGGCAAAGGGTATGCTGAACGTGAAGGCGTCAAATCCTGGTTAGCAGAACTTCACCGCTGAAGACGACTACCTTCATCTATTGCCTCAACTCTCGTCTAAGTATGGGCGAAGGCGATAGCACTGAATGGCCAGATGATGATACCGACCCATTCGGTACTTCTGATGAGGAGCCTGCTCCTGAAGAGGAAGCGGTCGAAACCCAAGAGGTTGAACAAGAACCTCAACAAGAAACCCCCGACGAGCAAGTTTTGGAAAAAACAGATGACGAAACACCTCTTGTTGTTCCAGAACAGGAAGGGTGGAAACTCCCGATTCGAGCAGCGCCACTGCTGCGCCAATTCCATGATGAAACAGTGACTGAGTATCCGCTGCAACAATCTGCCGATGGGAGAAAAACCACGTCACTTGTTGTTGACGATGACCTTCTTCGAATTATTGAGTCCCGGCTTGATGATGACGGCCAGCGAAGATTGAAAGTTTCACTTTCGATGAAAAGAGAAATCACTGGATTCAAACATCAACACAATGAATTGATGCATAAACACCAGTTCCTTTGGCTCAGTTCAGCTCTTTTGGGGACGCTGTTCCTTCTTTCATCAATCACCGTCTTCAACTTTTTTGGCGTTCTTTTAGTTGCTGCTGGCGTTTGGAATTGGTCTTCAATGCACCTTGAAACGCATCATCTTGAGTTTACGAATACGGGAGGGACACTCTCTCATACTCTGCGCGGATATGGCACAAATCGACCTTTTTTCCGAGCAAGTATGGCTTTACTTGGTTCTGAAATGGCTGGATTATTGAGAAATGGTGAACTAAAGACGGAAGCCCTCGAACAATTTCACGCCGCACTTGCAACGCCCGCTCCGAAAATAGCACCGTCGCCTGTCCAGGTAGAACAACCTCAAGCGCCAATGCAAATTCCAACCCCTCCACAATCGATACCGGTGGAACCCGTGGCGATACCAGCGCCCCCTCAAGCAATTCCACCTGAAGCGAAGCCAATGGCCGGCCCACCCACTGCTCCACCAACAACACCCCTCCCAGCACCAATAGCGCCACCACCCGTAGCAGCACCTATCGTTCCAGCAGCACCTCTGCCTCCTCCACCGGCACTTGTTCCTGCTGCGCCAGCAGCGCCACTGCCCCCGCCCCCTCCGCTGAATGCCCCGGGTGGAATGCCACTCCCCCCTCCTCTTGGCTTACCAGATGGCCCAATCCCCCTGGATGCACCTCTTCCAAATGCCCCTGAGATTGCCGTGAAAGCATCGCCGGTTGAAGACACACTGAGTGAAGAAGAGCAGAGTGACTTACTCAACGAACTCTCTTGATTACGCAATTATTCCTCCCGCTGAGGGGAGGTTCATGAGCGCAAGAAGTTGTTTGACTTCGTATTCGAGTTGTTCAGTGTCGCTCGAATCTGGCAATTCATAATCATCTTTTTCGAGTGGTAGAGGGAATCCTGGTCCCGGGATCCGTCGTAGCGCTTTGCCCAAGTTAAGGGCATCTTCGAGAAACACATCCGATGAACCTGAGTGGCGATTTTCAAGTCGAGCGCGCATCCAGCGCTTCATTGGTTTGAGGTTACCGCCAATTTTTGCTAATAATTCTGAGTGAGGTACATCCGATGGTTTGTTTTGAGGCAACAATCGAAGTGCTAAACGCAGTATTCTGTCCACGCGAGTATCACGAGGTGAAACGCCAACATGGTTTGCCAATTGACGTCGAACATTCGGCATAGCATCCGCTCCGTTCATCGATACATCATCTGCCACACCATCCATATTTATCGCTTCAAGGAATTGTATAACATTGGTGTAGACGATTGGCTCTGTAATATGCTTCACGGTCTCAATTTCTTTTGGAACTCTTTCTGTTGCTGAAATCTCAACACGGACCTCTTGCTTTGGCTGCTCTTTTTCAACAACTTCTTCTTCACTTTCAGTGATTTTTTCGGACACATTCTCCTCAACTTTCACTGCTTCAATTTCGGGTTCAGGTTCTGGAGTTTCAGGCTCCATTGCTTCAAGAATCGCTTCATGTGCATCCCCTAGAGCGTCTTTTGGAATCATTGTTTGTCGCTCAAAGCTTTCAGGAACAGGGACGAGCGTTTGTCGAACAGGGGCTGGCTTCCATGCTTCAAAAGTAAACGATTCGTCTCCACCCTTTTTACTTGCAAGGTGCTTGATAAGAAGGGGTATTTTTTCTGAAAGAGGGCCAAGTTGCGTAGGGTCTTTCAATTGCTCTTGAACTTCAAGCGCTAACTCTACATCCTTCTCCCACGGAAGAGGGCTTAACCTTCGAACAAGTTGTGAATAAGATGCGACATGTGGCCGGAATGCATTGATTTTTTGAGCGGTTATGACAACGTCACTTTCGACTTCTCGCAATAATTGATGAACGCTCCATCCAACGGATTCTAAACCAAGTAACTCTTGCTGAATGCGCATTTTCAAGCGAGCATGAATATCACCTGCAACGATAGAGTTTCCATCCGTTGTTGATGATAACGAGGTTCCAAACCGGCGAAGGAGTCCAATCTCGTCTTCATATTCTTGGAGACTTAAACTCGCGGTCGGCAACGATTCATCTGCTTTTCCTTGTGCTACCAATTCGCGCCAATCTTGATCCAACATGATGCGGTGTCTTGCTCCACGCTTGGCGTATGTTTCAATCAATTCTCGGGTGTTTTGCAAGACATCCATATCGACGTCAAGCTCCTTCAAAACTTCAATCCGCGCATCAATTTCTTCACTTCCCTCAAAGGATGTATCGATGCTGAGTAAATTATCGATGCAACCAAGCCTTTCTTCAAAACGATGCTCGTTCTTTTTCAACTGCTGCAATGCACTCCGAGGGTCTCTCAGGATTTCATCACTCCAGTCACCCATGACAATCCCCCTTCCTTCATAGTGTTCAATAATCATCATCGCCTCCAATTCATACTGTTTCCATTGTTGGTCAAGATGGTCGACATGGTCGATGAACTGTTCAGTATTTTCGAGGACTCCGGCATATTGTGCTCCGGGAAGCGCACCGTCATTCCAAACCGCTGTGATCTGATTCCAACGCTCAAGGGCATTCATGTGAATTTGTATTGAGGCTTCTATCTCCGGCAGATTTGTCTCCCATTCAAGCAGTTCAATCGGGCGGATGCTGTCCGCATGGGGGAATTGGATTCCCTTTTCCCTCCAGCGATTCAGTAAATCGTTTATATTCGCTAATCGCTGATGAAGATTATCTGCAATAGCGTCCATTTGTAAACGGAAATTTCTCAGTTCAGCATGCGAGGTTTGATGGATTAATTCTCGCCTTCTTTCCTCATGGTGGGCGGCTAATTCTGGATCAAAAAGAGCAATCTGTTCAGCGATGAGGAGTCGTAACTCTTCATGTAAATCGTGGAGATCGTGAAGCTGAGCAATCCAGTCAAGGGCGTCAATGATCGGCATCTTTTCGAGTTCGCCGACGTCAAAACCCGCTTCAACAAGCGTTGCCCCAGCATTTGAAATTGCAGTTCTTTGCCTTGCCTCATCACTCTCAAGTGTTGAAAGCGCTTCGTCGATTTCAACTGAAGCGTCGGGATTCGAAAGAAGTGGAGAAAGAATGAGCGTCGAAGGCAATGAGGAGATATCTAAAGCATCGAATCGGGCCATGAAGGAAGCATATTCTCCTTCTTTGCCAGCATCCTGCCAATCGCTAAGAGCGCTATGGAGAATCAATTCCCAAGGCCTCCAATCCTTCGCCCATTCACGGTATTCTTCAAGGACACGTTCGGCGTTCATTGGGTCGCGCAGTTCTTCTTCCCAAAGTTCACTTTGTTCAAGGGAGCGTTGAGAAGCAGCATCGCCCAAGTAACCAGTTCGTTCAAGGAGTTCTTGAGACAATTCAACTGCGAAATCGACATAGAGCCATCGCTCCGTTGCCAGTTCTTCATCCTCGGAGAGAAAATCTTCTATGGAAACAATGTTCCAGCCTTCATGCTCTAGGTCCATCAAACGCTCATGATACCAAGGGCGATTTTCATCGTCTTCGTTATCACCCATTCTTCGACCCCAATCACCCAAGATGCCCGAGAGCCTTTCAATGTGAGCGAAGAAACACTGTATCTGGCAGGTTTTTTGAACCCTTTTTCGCTTAACCACAGCAAAAAACAGACGCATTTCGGTAAACTCGCCGGGGTGTGTAAAACCGCCCCGAAGGCATCAATTCCTCCGCAGACCATAAAGGGGCAAAGTTCGGGTGAGCCTCAATGGACCCCGTAACTGCCGTATTTGGACTCGCTTGTATT
>MDSV01091907.1_pt1 | contig 10704 bp, 10 predicted proteins | sample 810851 | NCBI WGS metagenome assembly MDSV01 (sample SAMN05326640, study PRJNA326480) | marine metagenome | isolation source: seawater | place: Atlantic Ocean: North East | collected 2012 | reverse complement strand
TGCTTATGTAAGTGATATTTTGAGTAGATTACTTATTTCTTTTTCAAAAACACTAAAAACAAAGATTTTTGTTTACCAAACAAATTTCATTCAAGGAATACTAGATTTTTTTAATTTTAATAAGTATGAGGAGATTATTTCAGATAGATATTTTTCAACTGGTAAAAATTTAAATATTAAAAAATATATAATATTAGGTAGTCCCTACAGTTATAGACATAAACTAAATAAATCAAATAAAATTAAAAAAAATCTTATAATTTTAAGTCAACCACCACAAGGAAAAAGAAATTTTCCAAGGGAGATATCAATGGACTATTCCAATACATATAATGAATTTGTATCTAACGAAAAAGATATGTTCTTTAATATTAAAAAAATATATTTAGATAATAAAAAGTGTCATTCTTTATCAAAAAATATTAATTACGATTATTATTTAAAAAAATTTAAACAGTATAGTATTAGTTCAAAATCGCTTAAAATATCTGACATAAATAACCCAAAAAAAATTAATACTTATAATTATAAAAATGTATTTCTCACTTATCCATCAAATGCAATGGTAGAATATTATTATGCTGGATCCAAAATTTTCTTAAAGTTTCCTAAAAATTTTATTTTTATAAAAAATTCTACTTTAAAAAAACGCTTCTTTTTAGAAAATAAAATATCTCAAATTATAAAAACTTATGCTAAAGAAACAAATCCAACTAAGGTATTTAAAATTTTAACTAAATATTTTTAGAAAATTATAAGCTTTTACACTTATGTGAGGTATTTTTGTGAAATTTTTTTTTAATTTTTTAATGTCAATATTATTATCAGTTTATATTGCAAAATTTTCTTAAATTATATAGTTAACTATATTGGTTATTATGAGCATCAAAAATTATAATAGAAATGGATATTTAGTTGTAAAAAATATTATTACAAAAAAAAATTGTAATAAAATATTAAATATCATTAAAAAATTAAAAAAAAATAAAAAAAATACAACTGATAACGATCATCCTTTTTCTAAAATAAAAAACGATAAAAAGGTAATTATTTTAAAAAATAAAAATTTAATATCTTTTAAAAAATTAGTGAATTCAAAAAAAATTTTAGATTTAGCTGAAAAAATTTCAGGAAAAAAAAAAAAAAATATTTTTAACAAAATTATATACCAAAAATGCTTTTGATGGTGAAAATGAATTTTATCATCAAGACTTTGCTTATAGAACCAAAACAGGCCTGAAAGCAAATAGTTATATGCAGTGTTTTATCGCTTTAAATGATCATAATATCGATGGAGGTTGTTTAAAAGTATTTGAGGGCAGCAACAAATTAGGATTAATTAAACACTACCAAGTAATGTGTAGATCAGGAATATCAAAATTAACTATACCAGCACAGAAATTAAAAAAAATTTCAAAAAAAAATAAATTGAGAGATATAAAATTAAAAGCAGGTGCGGCTATTTTTTTTACATATTTAACAATACACGGTTCCTCCTCCAATGCTTCACATAATGATCAGCCAAGAATCGTTGTTCAGATGCATTCTAATAATGATGAAATATCAAAAAAGAATAATTTTAAATTTTGGAAAGCTAGAAGCTCAAATGAAATTGATATTCTAAAGAGAATGATAGCCTCGAAAAAAAATCGTTATAAAAAAACTATTAATTAATGAATAGACAAAGAACGTTAGACAATCGAAATCATCTCAAAGGACTAAGACTTGATAGGCACGAAAAAGTAGATAACTGGCCAAAAAATATATTTAATAAAGTTATTTCACAAAGTAAAAATCATATTTTTAGTACACATCCAGATTTTTCAAATTTGTATAACTCTATTTCAAGTTTTTTAAAAATTACAAAAAATAATTTTTTAGTCACTTCTGGTATAGATGGTGCCACAAAACAAATTTTTGAAACTTTTATAAAACCCAAAGATTATGTAATTTATCTGAATCCAACATGGAAAATGTATGAAGTTTATACATCTGTCTTTAAGGCAAAAGCTTTAAAAATTAATATTAACGAAAAAAATTTTAAAATTAATTTAAAAAAATTAAGTTTATATTTAAAAAAAAAACCAAAGATTTTCTTTTTAAGTTTACCCAATAGTCCTATTGAAGTTAATATTTCATCAAGTGAAATTCAGAAAATAATTGACCTTTGTAAAAAATATAAATGTTTGATTGTTTTTGATGAAGCTTACTATGGATTTGGATCTAAATCGCAAATCCAAAAATATAAAAAACATAACAATATTATAATTACAAGAAGTTTTTCAAAGTCATTTGGACTTACAGCGATTAGATTAGGAATTTTAATTTCTAATAAAAAAATACTCAATAAAGTTGAAATTAAACGGCTAGCATATGAGACAAATATTTTTTCATCAATTATTTGTGAATATTTCATTAAGAATTTTAAAATAGTAAAAGCATATAATAGAGAAATTATAAAAAGTAGAGAGTGGTTAAAAAATACTTTAATTAAAAAAAAAATTGAGTGTCGAGCAATAAATTCAATGCAATTAATGATAAGGCTTAATAAACAAAAAATTAGAAGTATTGTTACAAAATTGAATAAAAGAAAAATCTATATAAAAGGACCTTTGCCCAAACCTTTTGATGATGTTATTGTTGTTACAATAGGAAATAAAAATACGATGTTAAACTTTTATAAAAATTTGTTAAAGGTAATTAGTTAATGTTTTCTTTTGAGAAGATAAATAAATCAGGTTTCTTATTAGATAAAAATAATATTTTTAATATCAACGAGAATCATTTAAATGAGGCAAGAGAAATTTTATCTAATAATGATATAAAGTGTCATTATTTAGAAAAAAAACCTATGGAGAATATTAAAATAATTTATGATCCTATAAAATTTTCGTATTTAGAAAATACTTTAAAAAAAATAATTCATTCCTTAAAAAATGAAAATAAAGTAAAACTTGAATCAATTTGGGTTCAAAAAACAACAGAAAATTCTTATCACTTTGACCCAACAAAATTACCTTTTATTCCTCATATAGATAAAAAAAGAATGTTTAAAATTATGGTTTATCTTAATGAAGTTAATATAAATGATGGACCAATTCATTTTATTGAGAGCAGTGGTAATGAATTTGAAAACTTAAGGCTAAATTTAAAAGATGATTATAAAAAAACTGGTGGAAATTTAATCCGAAATTTCCAAAAAAGTGATTACATAAGTTGCTACGGACCTATCGGTACAGCAATATTTTTTGACACGAATTGTCCACATTATGCTGGAAAAATAGAAAATAATGGACATAGAATGATTTATAGATTTAATTTTGATTACAACATATAAGAAAAATTATTTTAATAAAATTGCTTCCAAAAAGCTAATAGTCGAAATTTTGAAAAAAATTAAATAAAATTAAATTATGAAAAAACCTTTAGTAGTTTTAGAAATTGCAAATAACCACATGGGCGATTTACAACATGCAAGTAGAATAATAAAAAAATATGCTTTTTTAACGAAAAGTTTTAAAAAAAATATTGAATTTGCTATTAAATTTCAACACAGAGATCTTAATTCTTATTTACATCCAAATATAAGCCATAATGATGATAGAGTTAAAAGATTTACTAGTACAGAATTAAATGAGGTACAATGGAATAAAATAATAAAGCTTGCAAAAAAAAATTTTAAAATTATTTGCACACCTTTTAACGAGAATTCAGTTGATTGGGTATGCAAAAAAAAATTTGACTACCTTAAGATTGCAAGTTGTTCATTTAATGACTGGCCTTTATTAGAAAAAATAAAGAAAAAAAAAATTAAATTATTATGTAGTTTAGGAGGTGGTACAATTAATGAGATAGGCAAAACTATTAGTTTTCTCTCAAAAAAAAATATAAGATATTTATACTGTGTTGGAATGTATCCGACAAAAAAGGAAGATACAAATTTATCCTTTTTTTTGAGACTAAGAAGTATCTTTGGAGATATGATACAAGGTTTTTCTAGTCACGAGGAACCTTATGAAACTTTATCTGGTGCATTAGCTTATGGTATGGGATCGCTTATTTTTGAAAAACATATAAATGTTGATAGCTCAAAATATACGATTAATAAATATTCTGTGACACCTGCACATTTTTTAAAATGGCTTAAAAATTTAAATCATGCAATTATTTTAAGTGGAAATATTAAAAACAGAGAAAAAAACTTAAATAAAGAACAAAAAGATATTAGTAAATTCAAAAGAGGAACTTACTTAAAAAAAAATATCTACATTAAGAAAGGAGATATTATAAGATTGTCAGATGTTGAGTTTAAATTCCCTTCTGAAAAAAATCAACTTTTAGCAAATGAATTTTCAAAATTTAGCATAATTAAATCAAAAAAGAATTTAAAACCGTGGCAGCCGATCAAAAAAAATTTTTGTACTGTAAGAAATTCAAGATTAGAAATAGAAAAAATTAGAGAAAAAATTCATTTATTAATTAAAAGATCAGGTTTGACTATTCCAAAAAATACTAAATTGGAAATTTCTTATCATTATGGAATAAAAAATTTCAAAAAAAATGGTTTGAGCATGATAACTGTATTAAATAAAAACTATTGTAAAAAGTATCTGTTTTTGACTCCTAATCAATCTCACCCAACACAGTTTCACAAAATTAAAGAGGAATCTTTTTTTATTATTTTAGGCAAAATAGAATTAACGCTTGATGGCAAGAAAAAAATTCTTAAAAAAGGTGACTTAGTTACTATTAAGCGTAAACAAAAACATTCTTTTAAAGATCTTTCTGGACATGGTTCGGTTATAGAAGAATTGAGCACAAAAAGCCTTAAATCTGACTCTTATTATTTAGATAGTTTAATTAATAAGAATAAAAAAAGAAAAAGCTTTATTTCACTATATGACTAAATGACCAATCATTATAAAAATTTAAAAGATAGATTAGAGGGTTCGATTTATACAGTATTTACTGCTTTTTCTGAAAATTCTAGAATAGATTATAAATCGATAGAGAAATATATAGATTATTTATACTCAAAAAATGCAAGAGTTTTTTATGTAATGCCATACAATTCTCGATACTCTCAATTAAGAGAAAAAGAAATTTTTGAATTAAACAAATTTTGCATCCAAAAAGTAAAAAGCTTAGAAAATACAATAATTATTGTTTCAGACTCTATACATGGACCAACAGAATTAAAAAAGGAATATTGTTATGAGGCAAAAAAAATAGGTGCAGATATTTTTTCATCAATAAATAGAGAAAAATATTTTTCAGATGAACAAATATTAAATCATTACAGAGAAATGAATAATTGTGGTATGCCAATCTTAGTTCACGTAATGCCATTTTTATCTGGTTATGACGTTAAAAATATGAATTGGCCAGATAAAATTTTTAAAGGACTTACAAGTTTAGAGAACATTATAGCAGTTAAAGAAGATACAAAAGATATTAACTATAGTATTTCTTTGTTACAAAATTATCAACCTAGGTTCAGATTTATATTTGCAGGAAGAAAAAGATATTTTTTAAAATTATTTAAACATGGACTTAAGGCTTATTTAAATAGCACTTCCATAATTGATCCAAAAATTGATGAAATTTTTTTATCTTTATGTAAAAAAAATTTTGTGAAAGCTGATGATTTTGTGAAAGATATTGATGATCCTTTCTGGGACACTATTGTTCATCGATATGGATGGCACAGAGTGAACAAGGCTTGTCTTGAAAAAATTCAAATGATGAAAAGAACGGAAAGATCCCCCATGGTGTCTTTAAATAATAAGGATTATAAAGATGTTGAGAATTGGGTTGAAAAAACTATTAAAAGTCTTGAGAAATGGAAATAATTGCATTTATACCAGCCAGGTCTGGATCAACGAGATTAAAAAATAAAAATATAAGCAAAATTAATAAACGACCCTTAATTTATTGGACCGTTATAAAAGCAATTAAATCTAAAATTTTCAATAGGATCATATTTAGTTCAGACTCTGTAAATTATTATAAAATTTTAATCTATTATTTAAAAAAAGATAATATAGATTTTTCAAAAATTGAATTTGATAATAGAAGTAAAAAGTTTTCTAAGACCAAAAGTAAAATATTTGACTATTTAAGACATGAACTAATTAAAAAAAATAAAATAAATAGATCAGATTTGATTGTTCAACTATTACCAACATATCCTCTAAGAAAAATTAGAACAATAAAGAAAATTGTTGAAATTGCAAAAAAAAATAAAAAAAATACCTTTTCTGTATGTAAGTATGATTTTCACGTTTCGTTCGCAATGGAGATAAAAAAAAATAAATGGAATGCTTTATTTAAAAAAGCCCCACTGATTACTGGAAAAACTCAAAGTCAAACTCAAAAAACATACTATCATCCCAATGGTGTAGCTAATTGTTTATGGGTTAAAAACTTAAATAAAAATATTAAATCAATATATTTCAAGGCAATACCAGTTGTTGTTTCTAGAAGTGAGTCTCATGACATTGACACAAAAGAAGATTTTGAATTTATAAAATTATTATTTAATGTTTGAAAATTACAAAACTATACTTAGTAATCATATATATAAAAAAAAAATTGCAGTTATATTTTCCTCAAAAAAAATTTTTAGTAAAAAATATGGAAAAATAATTGATGGTCACAATCATGTAATACGTTTAAATGACCAAAAAATTAAAAATTATAAAAAATTTGTTGGTTCTAAAACAACTATAAGATTTGTAAATACTTCAATCTTATTAAAGTATTTAAAAAGAATTAAAAAAAGTCACATTAAAGAAAATATTATTTTTATTTCGCCTCATTATATATCTCAATTAAAAAAAAAAAATTATCAAAAAGAGTTCAGACAAAAAATCTTTTTTTTTGATAATTCGTATTTTTATTATTATTTAACTTTTAATTTTTTATTTAAACCTTATATACTTTTTAATTGTATTAAAATTTTGGTGTTTGAAAAAAAAAAATTTTCAATCGGATTTCTAAGTATTTTAATCTTATTGAAGCTTGGTTTAAAACCAAATATTTTTGGTTTAGATCTAAATGAAAAAATGTCTAAAAGAAGTCATTATTATAAGAATTTAAAACTAGGAAAACATCACAATTTAATGCTTGAACATAAATTACTTTTTGAACTTAATAAATTAGAAAAAATAAAAATTTTTTAAATGCTAAGAACGATATATAAATCTTTAGAAAAATTATTCAATTATGACAAAAAAAATGTATTTATAATTTTCATACTCATTTTTTTTGGAGCTATATTTCAAACGTTGAATATTCTTTTAATTGGCCCTTTGGCTTTAACATTTTTTAATCCAGAATTAATTCTCCAATCAAAAATAGTAAATGCTACTAATAAAATAAATTTTCAAATTTCAGAGGATAATATTTTTATTATTATTTGCATATCATTTTTAATAACTTTTATACTTTCTAATATTTTATCTTTATTAAAACATACCGTCCAAATATATTTTGTACAGCAAGTTAAAATTTTTACTAGCAGCGATTTGCTAAAGAAATTTTTTAAGTCAGATTTAAATAACATTAGAGAAATGCAAAAATCAGAAATAGATAAAATAATTAACGTCGTTACAGATAAATTTGCTTCATTTTCCGCGTCTATTTTTGTTTTAATTGAAGCAATTATTTATATACTTTTCGTTTCTATAACAATTATTTTTATAAATAAATTTGTAGTCATTGGACTTATTTCTCTTCTTATTTTGTTTTACATTTTTTACTTAATTTTTAATAATTTAAATAAAGAATTTTACGCAGAAGAATTAAAAATAAAAAAAAAACTTTATGTTTTAAATACAAATTTTCTCCATGGATATTTAGATATAATTTTAAATAAATTGGCAACTAAATATCTTATGATTTATAAAGATTTGTATTTTAAACTATCTTCTCAAAGAATTAGAAAAAATTTTATTGAAATTATTCCAAAAAATTTAATCCAAATATTTATGTATTCTATTTTAATTGGTTTACTCATATATAGTAATTTTCAATTAAACAAAGAAAGTTTATTATTTGATTTTGCAATAATTGGTTTTGCGACAATAAGGTTAGTTCCTTATATCTCATCTGGTTACAAAGAGATAACTGCAATTAAACAAAATTTAGATTCATATAAAAATTTAGAAAATTTTAAATTTGACAAAAATATTAAAATTAAAAAATTTAAAAATAAAGTTAGAGATTTTAGAAAAAGAATAAGGCTTAACGTTAAATATTGGTTTAATGAAAAAAGGATTTTTAATTATAAATTAGAAATAAATAGAGGAGATAAAGTATTAATTACTGGACCCTCAGGAAGTGGAAAAAGTACTCTTATGAATATTTTGTCTGGAATAATTAAGCCCAGAGAGATAACGGAGTTTGTTATTGATCAAAAAAAAATTGAACAAGATACAAATTTAGATAATAATTTTATTTCCTATCTAGATCAAAATGGATTGATATATGAGGGAACAATTCTTCAGAATATAACCAATTTTCAAAAAATTAATAATCTCAACAAAAAAAAACTCAAACAAATTTATTCTTTAGTGGGGCTAAATTCCTTCATAGATTCTTTTGATGATCTAAATAAAATAAAACTAGATTTTGATCCAAAAACTTTAAGCGGTGGTCAAAGACAAAGAATACTCTTGGCAAAATGTTTATATAAAGATGCAAATTTATATATCTTAGATGAGGCCATGAATCAATTGGATATAAAAAGTGAAAACGAAATAATCAAGAATGTATTCAAATTATATAATAAAAAAACTTTTTTATTAATTTCGCACAGACCACAAAAAAAATATTTTAACAAAAGTGTAAATTTAAAATGAAAGAGATAAATAGATATTTAGAGAGAGATTAGAGTAGATTAAATAAGTTAAATTTTTTTTAACAACTCAAAATATTCGTTAATTCTAACTTTATCAGTATGTGCTTGGATTAGTTTTTTATGACCATTCTCAGCAACTTCTTTTGCATATTTAAGATTATTCTTTAAAAATTTGATTTTTTCAGTCAATTCGTCATAACTATTATAAGTTATAACCTCTTTATCTTTTAAAAAAAGATCGGTAAGATTTGGAAAGTTTTCAGTAATCATACAACTTTTCATACCAGTTATCTCAAATAATCTAATGTTAGCCGCTGTGTCGTCCATAGACTCTGTATGTATATTCAGTGAAATTTTGGAGTTATTAATATTCCTATAGTAATCCAAACCAAAATTTGGTTTTCCTATAGTGTCTTTAAAATTAAGCTTTAATGGCCCTCTAAAAAATAATTTAAAGTCAGTTGAATTGAAATTGTCAATATTTTCAATTATCAAATCTAATTTTTTATAAAATCTTTTAAAAAAAATTTTATTTATTTTTGAAATAAATCCTAAAATAAAAGTAATTTTTTTTTCAGATCCACTTATATTTTTGGATAATAAAAAAATATAATAGGATAGTTTATGAAAAAAATTTTCGTTTTCGTAAATATTAGCTTTAATTAATCTTTTTTTAAGCAAATGATAAAGAAAAAAATATCTTTTTTTATGGTCATAAAAACCATCACTATAAGACGATCCATCAAAACTAACATTTACTTCCCTCTCATCAAATTCTTTAATTTTGATTTCATCCAATATATTAGTATTAAAACAATGGTAAATTAATTCACTATTTTTACATAGATTTGAGTATTTATTTAAAAGCCAAGGATTTCTAAAAATAACAAAGTCAAATAATGAATAATCTTTATTATTACGGACTGGAAAGCCATTAAGTAAAATAGTTTTAAATTTTAGTTTTCTGTTGTTTTTTAAGTCATTTATCTCTCTTATTGAAAAAGAATCAATATCTCGAAAAATAATTATTTTTGGATCCCATTTCTCAATTAATTTCAAAACCCCATTGTTTTGATTTAATTCATCAATATTTTCTTCTTTAAACAATTTTTTAATAGGAAAGGTAGTACCAGTAAAAAGTTCAATTGTCTCATATTCTTTTGAAAAAAAGAAATCAAAATCTACTCTAGATAAAAAATTATTTTTTTTTATAAAATTTACTTGGTCTTTGTAATCTAAATTTTTTAAAAATTTTTCCAATTCATAGAATTTATTAATAAAACTATTATTAAAAAAAGAGCTAAGAATTAAAATTTCCTTTTTTTTCATCTAATTAAATAAACTTTTATTATCTATGTAAAATTTATTCGACACATAATTTAAAATACTATCTTTTTGATATTTAAATTTTTTTAGATCAAATTTGGAAGATAAAGTTATATCTAGGTATGCATCGATTATTTGTTTTGGACTTGAGTGTAAAACTTTTAAATTCTCTACTTTAATTTTTGAATCATTATGATTATTTTCTAGGTTTTGATCATATACTTCCCTATAACTTAAAACTTTTTTTATTTTTTTATTAAACAGTTTTTTCGGTACTATTTTAATTTTCTTAAAAATTACAGAACTATTGAAATCTATAACATCAATACATAATGACTTTTTATTGAAAAATTGTGACAAATGAAAAGGTCCATTGAAAGTTCCCACATATAGATCAGACATAAAATAAGTAAAAAATTGCAATATTTTGTTATTTTTTAAATTTATTGAGTAAAAATTTTTAGAATTTGAAAAATTTTTAAATTTATTTTTTTTTTCATAAAAATAATAAATCA
>MDSV01020853.1_pt1 | contig 10704 bp, 6 predicted proteins | sample 810851 | NCBI WGS metagenome assembly MDSV01 (sample SAMN05326640, study PRJNA326480) | marine metagenome | isolation source: seawater | place: Atlantic Ocean: North East | collected 2012 | reverse complement strand
TTACCTAATTCGTCGCATGGCGACACACCGCATTCGCTATAGCGGGGAAGATGAAGATTCACTTTTTTATATCAGCTCGCTGTCCAGTCGTACGATGACCTATAAGGGCATGCTGACTACAGAACAATTAGGGGATTATTTTCCTGACCTTGGTCATGCATCCATGGACTCTGCTCTCGCGCTAACGCACTCGCGGTTCTCGACCAACACTTTCCCTAGTTGGCCACGAGCACAGCCATTTCGCTATCTTTGCCATAATGGCGAAATTAATACTGTACGTGGCAATGAAAATTGGCTCTACGCGCGACAAATGCAACTTGCAAGCGAAGTATTTGGTGAGGACCTAAAAAAGTTGCTACCCATCATAAGAGAGGATGGCTCGGACTCACAAAAATTTGATAATTGCTTAGAATTCTTAGTACTATCTGGGCGTAGCCTAGCTCATGCGATGATGATGATGGTTCCTGAGCCATGGGAGCGCCATAAAAACATGCCACAATACAAACGTGATTTTTATGAATTCCATGCTTGCATGATGGAACCGTGGGATGGCCCTGCATCGATGGCCATGTCGGATGGCGTTCAGGTCGGTGCGACACTTGATCGTAATGGTCTGCGCCCTTCTCGTTATTATGTTACAGCCGATGATCGTGTAATATTAGCCTCCGAAGTTGGTGTTCTCGAAGGAATTGAGCCAGCTAATGTGGTAAAGAAGGGCCGCTTAGAGCCGGGACGTATGTTCTTAATCGATATGAAAGAAGGAAGAATTGTTGGTGATGCAGAACTCAAAGAGCAAATCGCTTCCGAGCACCCATACGGAGAATGGCTACAGCAAAAATTAATCAAGTCTGAAGACTTGCCCCGGTCACAAGCAGAACCTTCCGATGATTTCGATTCTATCGAAATTCGCCAAAAAGCTTTCGGTTATACCTTTGAAGACATGCGCTTTATAATTGGACCAAGTGCCGAGGCCGGCAAACAACCGCTTGGCTCCATGGGTAACGATGCCCCACTTGCTGTTCTATCGGATCAATCACAACTACTTTACAATTACTTCAAGCAGCTCTTTGCGCAGGTAACCAATCCTCCTATTGATCCGATCAGGGAAGAACTCGTGACTGCTAGCATTTCTTTCATTGGGTCTGAGGGTGACCTCACCCGCCCAGGCCCCAACAGTTGTCAATTGATTAAATTTGAGAGTCCATTGATTGACAATCAGCAACTCGCGCAATTGCGAAGTATCGATATTGATGGATTTAAGGCAACTCGATTGCCGATAACTTTTGAATCTGCAGTTGGTGGACTTGCCGAAGGGCACAACAACGTCCCTGAGCCATCTATCAGCGGAAAGGGTCTTGAATCTGCATTGAGCAAACTCTTTGAAAATGCAGATTCTGCTATTCGTGACGGTAAAAATATTCTAATTCTATCCGACCGTAAAGTTGACTTAAAGAAAGCTCCAATTCCGTCTTTGATAGCAGTTTCCGGCCTACACCACCATTTGGTTCGTCAGGGTACTCGCACAAAAGTTTCCATCGTCCTCGAATCAGGAGAGCCAAGAGAAGTCCAGCACTTCGCCCTTTTACTTGGCTATGGCGTCAATGCGATTAACCCATACCTTGCGCTTGAAACAGTTCGCCATCTAGTAGACCGCGGGGACATCAACCAAGCTGCTGAAAAAGCATGCGCTAATTTCCTCAAAGCGAATCTAAATGGAGTGATTAAAACAATGTCAAAAATGGGCATTTCGACTGTGGCATCTTACCGAGGTGCACAGATTTTTGAGGCCATTGGTTTAAATCAAGCGGTTATAGACAGATACTTTACAAAGACTGCCTCACGCATTGAGGGAATTGGGCTTAACACAATCGCTGAAGAAACTTTATCTCGCCATCAGAAGGCTTTCGCACCACGTGATGATGAGCGTGATGCTGCACTAGATACTGGTGGCATCTACCAGTGGAGGGCAAACGGTGAGCGACATTTGTTCAATCCTGTGACGATTCACAAATTACAAATGGCTACTCGCTTCGGAGACTATGCTGTTTTTAAGGAGTACTCCGATGCGATCAATGATCAGTCTAAAGAAATGTTTACGCTACGTGGTTTAATGGATTTTAAATTTGACGAGTCACAAGCCATACCGATCGAAGAGGTGGAACCGATTGAAACGATTATGAAGCGCTTCAAGACTGGCGCCATGTCCTATGGCTCGATTTCAAAAGAAGCACATGAAGCAATTGCTATTGCAATGAACAGGGTCGGCGGAAAATCGAACACTGGCGAGGGCGGCGAAGAAAGTGCTCGCTTCAAACCCGACGCCAACGGTGACTCCCGTCGATCAGCAATAAAACAAGTTGCATCGGGACGCTTCGGAGTAACTAGCTACTACTTAGTAAATTCTGACGAGATACAAATTAAGATTGTTCAAGGCGCTAAACCAGGAGAAGGGGGAGAACTACCAGGACACAAAGTACTGCCGCAGATCGCAAAGACCAGAGGCACGACTCCTGGAGTAGGATTAATTTCTCCACCTCCACATCACGACATCTACTCTATCGAAGATTTAGCAGAACTTATTCACGATCTTAAAAACTCAAACGTAAAGGCACGGGTCAATGTAAAGCTAGTCTCTGAAGTAGGTGTGGGAACAATTGCTGCAGGCGTCGCTAAAGCGAAGGCAGACGTTATTCTTGTTTCTGGTTATGATGGCGGTACTGGCGCATCACCTCGCTCCTCTATTCAACATGCAGGAGCGCCTTGGGAACTAGGCCTTGCAGAAACAAATCAAACTTTATTACTCAATGATCTCCGCTCTCGCGTCGTCGTTGAAACTGATGGGCAATTAAAGACTGGACGTGATGTAGCTATCGCCTGCTTACTTGGAGCGGAAGAATTTGGTTTTGCAACTACTGCCCTAGTGACTCTTGGCTGCCTCATGATGCGTGTTTGTCATAAAAACACCTGCCCTGTAGGGGTTGCGACTCAAGATCCAAAATTGCGCGAAAAATTTAATGGAGACGCTTCTGCTGTTGAAAACTTCATGAAGTATATCGCCGAGGAGATCCGCGAGATTATGGCGCGTTTAGGCTACCGCTCTATAAATGAAATGGTAGGCCAAGTGCAGCGCTTAGAAATGCGCCATGCTATTGATCACTGGAAAGCAAAAGGATTGGACTACAGTAAGATCTTACACAAACCCGACATGGGCCCAGAAGTGGGAACTTATTGCCAAATGTCGCAAGATCACATGCTAGAGAAGTCTCTCGATATGCGCGAGATTCTTCAGCAAGCACAACCTGCAATTGCTGAGGGTAAAGCAGTTGAAATCAACTTACCCATCGTTAACACAGATCGTGTCGTTGGAACAATTACTGGAGCTGAAATATCTAGAAGGTATGATGCAGAAGGGCTACCAGAGGATACTGTCAAAATAAACCTTACTGGATCTGCTGGGCAATCGCTTGGCGCATTTTGCCCGAAAGGAATGACTTTCACAGTCACAGGCGACACTAACGACTATCTAGGTAAAGGCTTATCTGGAGCTAAGATTGTCGTTCGCCCCTCAGAGGACTCTCCATTTATAGCTCACGAGAATATAATAACTGGTAATGTATGTTTCTATGGAGCGACCCAAGGCGAAGCCTACATTGCAGGCATGGCAGGAGAGCGCTTCTGTGTGCGTAACTCTGGCGTCGAGGCTGTTGTCGAAGGACTCGGTGATCATGCCCTTGAGTACATGACTGGTGGCATGGTCCTCAACTTAGGCTCTACGGGGCGTAACCTCGGAGCGGGAATGTCAGGTGGAGTGGCATACGTTTTCGACGAAGTAGGCGATTTTGCACAAAATAGCCTGAATCCAGACATGGTGAATGTTTACCAGCTAATTGAATGTGGTGATGATGAAATCCAAAAAGTCCAAGCAAAGATAGAAAAACATGTTTCCTTGACTGGATCCAAACGCGGTAAAGCAATCCTTGCGAATTGGCCTGCAATTGCTGAAAAATTCTTAAAGATTATGCCGCAGGACTACGAGCGAGTCTTACAAGCACAAGCGCGCGCTGAAGAGCGCGGACTCAAGGGTGACGATGCTATTCTTGCTGCATTTGAAGAAAATGTGAAGGCTGGTCACTAGGCTATTGAGCCATCATAACTTTAAACAAGAAACTTTTACACTATGGGCAAAGCAACTGGATTTATGGAAATTGAGCGCAAAACGATCGCCAATCGTGATCCGCTCAAGCGCTTAAAAGACTGGAATGAGATTCATAAGGAATTTGATCCAGAAGCTGTGCAAAGCCAGGGTGCTCGCTGCATGGACTGTGGCACTCCGTATTGCCACACAGGGATGACTTTAGCCAATATGGCGAGTGGTTGTCCGATTAATAATTTAATTCCAGAATTTAATGATTTAGTCTACCGTGGCAAATGGCACGATGCCTATACACGGCTTTCAAAAACAAATAATTTCCCTGAATTTACTGGTCGAGTCTGCCCCGCTCCTTGCGAAGGCTCTTGTGTGTTAGGCGTAATCGAACCACCGGTGACCATAAAGAATATCGAATGTTCGATTATCGATAAAGCATGGGATGAGGGTTGGGTCACGCCAGAGCCGCCAAAAGAGCGTACCGGCAAGAGTGTCGCCGTTGTTGGATCCGGTCCTGCTGGGCTCGCGGCTGCCGACCAGCTTAATAAGGCTGGGCATCTTGTCACCATTTACGAACGAGCCGATCGTCCTGGTGGTCTCCTCATGTATGGTATTCCAAATATGAAGCTCGAAAAAGACACGGTTACACGTCGTACCGAGCTCATGGAAGCCGAAGGCATCACTATCCAATGTGGCGTAGAAATAGGTAAAGATATTAGCGCGAAAAAGTTGCTCAATGACTTTGATGCTGTTGTCCTTGCGTGTGGGGCCACTAAGCCACGTGACCTGCCCATAGAAGGCCGTGAGCTCAACAATATACGCTATGCTATGGAGTTTTTAGGGCCTAATACAAAGGAACTATGGGACATCAAAGATGGTAAAGCTGAGCAATTCAGTGAACTAGCTAAGGACAAAAATGTCGTTATCATTGGTGGTGGTGATACTGGAACCGATTGCGTAGGCACTTCTTTGCGTCATGGATGCAAGAGTGTTTGCCAACTCGAAATCATGCCCAAACCTCCAACCGAGCGTGCTGCGAACAACCCATGGCCCGAATGGCCGAAGACTTATAAGATGGACTATGGCCAAGAAGAAGCTGCAGCAATTCAAGGTGAGGATCCGCGCCAATATTTAGTCAGTTCGAGTAAATTTGAAGGAGACGAAGACGGCAATGTGAAGGCTGTGCACATTCACGATATAGAATGGGTCAGTGACAACGGTCGCTTTATGCCCAAAAAAGTGGAAGGTTCAGAGCGTGTTATTTCTGCTGATTTAGTGCTTCTTGCCATGGGCTTTCTAGGGCCTGAAGCAACTATTGTTGAAGAACTAGGCCTTGAGCAAGATGCGCGCTCCAACATCAAAGCACAATACGGGGAATTTCGTACCAGCGTGGACAAAGTATTCGCTGCAGGTGATGTGCGTCGCGGACAATCCTTGATCGTTTGGGCGATCAATGAAGGTCGTGCAGTCGCTCGCGAATGTGATACCTTCCTTATGGGTAGCACCAAGCTTCCTTAAGAAGATCACCATATATTTCAAAACACAAGGAGCGTAATAAGATCAATAATCTTAACCTAAAAGTCACACGTTTAAGATTGTCTAGCCAGTTGAGTGAAGTTAACTTCTGATATGTGAATTATCACTTAGTAAGTGAAACATTTTATCCTGAAACTAACGGTGTATCAATGACACTCCACCGACTGCTCCTCGGTCTCCAGAAAAAAGATTTTGAAACAACCATTATTCGCCCAAGGCAAAAAAGTGAGCAGGCGAACCAATTTGCTTACAAGGAACATTTAGTTACTGGCATACCCATACCGTATTACCCAGAACTTAGGTTTGGTTTAACCACCACCAATCACCTCAAAAAGATCTGGGGAGATGAGCGTCCCACTGTTGTTCATATTGCAACTGAAGGTCCGCTCGGTTTATGTGCCTTACGAGCGGCCAAAGCTTTGGAAATCCCTGTCATTTCAAGCTTTCATACTAATTTTCATCAGTACGGAAAATATTATAAGCTTCCTTTTCTAATAAAAGCCGCCTTTGCCTACCTTCGATACTTTCATAATCGCACCCGAGCAACCTACGCTCCCTCGAATGATCTTATCGAAAATCTCAAAGCTGCAGGATTCAAAAATTTGCGAAAATTAGAACGCGGGGTGGACGCTCAACTCTTTAATCCAAGTAAACGATCAACCGACTTAAGATTATCTTGGGGGGCAAATAAAGAAACTCCGGTGTTTGCCTACGTAGGAAGAATCGCCTCCGAAAAAAATATCCCCTTCGCGCTTAAATGCTTTCAAGAAATTAAAAAACAATTACCGGAAGCAATCATGGTAGTTGTTGGAGATGGACCACTGCGCAAGGAGCTTGAAAAAAAATATCCTAAAGTCATTTTTTGTGGTCTGCAAAAAGGTGAACTACTCGCTCAACACTACGCCAGTTCCGATGTGTTTATATTTCCGAGTATCACTGAAACCTTTGGAAACGTTGTCACTGAAGCAATGGCAAGCGGCTTGATCGTCGCCGCTTATAATTATGCAGCGGGCAAACTATTAATTGAAGATGGTATCAACGGAACCGTTGCATCGTTTGATAACGAGGAGCATTACCTCGCAAACTTAATACAATTAATCAGTAAGCGTGCAATGTGGCCTATCATGCGAGAGAAATCCCGAGCATGCATCGAGGATGTAAGCTGGGAATCGATTACAAATAATTACATTGCAAGCTTGAGAAAGGATTTATCGTGGTAATGGGCACAGACAAATTTCCGGTGAAGGCTAAGGGAATTGAGCGTGTTTTTAAAGCCTTCTTAAATTCCATCAATGGTTTACGAGCAGCGCTTCGTCACGAACAAGCGTTTCAGCAAGAAGTAGTCCTTGGATTACTGTGCATAATTGCCATTCCATTCCTACAGACTTCAGCTCTTGAATCTGCAATACTTATCTTTGCCGTAGTTTTGGTTTGGGCTACCGAACTCCTAAATTCAGGTCTTGAGTGGACTATTGATTATATTTCAGAAGAACAACATCCCTATGCAAAAATAGCTAAAGATATGGGAAGCGCAGCGGTCTTGATTTCACTGATAGGAGCCGTAGCAATTTGGCTTGTCATACTAACTCCTTATCTAAATTAACAAACTTATGGCTAAGAAACTTGAATGCAAAACGTTGATTCTCTCCGATTTACATCTCGGTACGCGCGACTGCAGAATCGCAGAGGTAAACCATTTTATCTCTAACATTAAGTGTGATAAACTCATTCTAAATGGTGATATCATCGATGGGTGGAGCTTATCGCGCAAAGGCGGGTGGACAAAGGAGCATACCTATTTCATCCGTCGAGTCCTGAAGCTAGCAGAAAAGAAAGATACTGAAGTTATTTATCTTGCTGGTAACCATGATGATATGATCCGTAATTTTCTTCCCGTATTTTTTGATAAGTTCAGCATTCAAGAGCAGCATGTGCACACAACACCAAAGGGGAATTATCTGTGCCTTCATGGTGATGTCTTTGATGCGATTACCACACACAGCAAATTTATTGCAGTAATTGGGGATATCGGGTATCAAAATCTGCTCCGCTTGAATCGTATCTACGCAAAATACCGACAGTGGCGCGGCAAAAAGTATTTCTCTTTGAGTAAAGCGATTAAGTCTAAAGTTAAGCGAGCAGTGAATCACTTAAGTAAATTTGAAAGCCATCTTAAAAAGATTGCAGAACAACACAACTGCGTGGGAGTGATCTGTGGTCACATTCATACGCCAGAAAATAAAAAAGTTGATGCTATCCATTATTTAAACTCTGGCGATTGGGTAGAATCTTTGTCCGCAATTGTAGAGGACTTTGATGGGAATTTTAAAATTATTGAATACAGTGACTTTTCTAAAATACATCCACCTGAAATAAAGGAAGCTATAAAAACAAATAAGAAAGACCTATTCGCGTGAAAGTTCTCTTAATCTCTCAAGGCTCAACGGGAGACATCTATCCCTTAATTGCCTTGGGTAAAGCACTCCAAAATGCGGGGCACTCAGTTGCTTACGCTACAGCACCTCTATACAAAAAGGAAATAGAAAAGGCAGGTATTCAATATCAGCACACCCCTCCTAATTGGGAAAAGCCAGTGTTTGTTGATTGCATGCGTACGCTAGACCGGCAACCGAACCCAATTGCCTTACTTAAACAAATTTATCGCAGTGGACTCTCCTTTATGGGAGAACTCATTGATACGATTGAAGACTTAATTCAGGAGTGCGATTTAGTCGTCTGTTCCTATATTTTCCCGCATTTTAAAGTACTGTGCGATCGGTATAAAGTACCCTTTGCTACCATCACTTTTTGTCACAGCGTGATTCCTGCTAAAGATGTTACTCCCGAACTTGTCCCAAAGCTTCAGGCATTCCCTGCTCCGATCCAATACTTATGGAACTCCTTTTGGTGGCGCCTAATCAACAAAGTTGTTGATCGCTCTGTGAACTCGATATCAGGGCCGATTTTTGAATCGCGACAAATCCCTCCCATTAAGAATTTTATTACCGCGCCTGCGGATTTATCAATTGTCTGTGTCTCCAAATCACTGATGCAACAAAGTCGTTTTCTGGATAGTCGTTTTGCCTATACTGGTTACTTGCGCTGGCAATCTGATACCAACGACGCCCTAGAGGAAGAATTAATACAATTCTGCGAGGGTGATCCCGTACCAATAATAACCTTTGGAAGCGTTTCCTTTGATCATATTCAAGATATCATGAGTCGGTTTGAAAAAAACTGGCCGAAAGGTCAAAAAATTATCCTTCAATCAGGTTGGGCAGGATTATCTATTCAAATTAACCGACCCGAGATAAAAATTATTGATCAGGTTTCGCACGATCAACTTTTTAAACATGCTGCCTGTGTTATTCATCATGGTGGCGCAGGCACAACCGCTTCAGTATTGCATGCGGGTATTCCCCATATCGTAGTCCCGCACTTGGGTGATCAAGATTTCTGGGCAAAAGAAATCAAACGCCTAGGTACTGGCATTCGACTCCCTAAAAAACACTGGCCCGAACGCTTGCACAAGGCAGTTCAGAAAGTTACGAACGACCTTCAATACGCTGAACGCGCACGATTCTGCGCGGATCAATTGAGCGAAGAGTCCGGAAGCACACATGCTGTTTCTATCTTGGAATCCTTTGTGAAGGGCAAGTAATCCCTCCCTTATGGGTAGCACCAAACTTCCTTAAGAAGATCACCATATATTTCAAAAAAAAAGTGTTTTGTGTTCATTTGGGTCGAACGCTGAGTGTAAACAAGAGAGAAATTCGCGGAGCAGCTGTATCGTATTTTCTCACACGATATGATAGATTAATTTTTTTACTATTTCAGAATAAAAGTCCCCAGTAAGATTAGAAAGAAAAATAGACTTCCTATAATAACACCAAAGATATTGAAACTTGTAAATTTCCTATTTCGATCATGGTTAGGAGCCACTATACTATTGATTTCATTAGCCATAGCCTGAGCTGGAAGAAGAAACAGCACTGAGGAGTATGAAATCAACCAATATGGTTCTGGTAACTTCCATAGCATAGATACTACCACCCAACCGGTGCTTAATAGAACAGGTGAGATGCTTTTTTCAAGGGGACTATCTATTGTGGTGCTATGGAACTTCTTAAACAAAGAATAGCAAAAGAAATAGCTAAAGAAGGCACGCCAAAATGGCATGATATCCACATTTTCCCTTTCTTTAATGAGACCCCAGTTTTTATAAAACCAGTACAGTTCGTAAATCCCGCCGGTACACACTGACATGACGATCAACTTCAACGGGGAAACGGGAAAGTACAATGGTAAGCTCGGTGCAGTTTGGGGCAATTCCCTATTCTCTTGATTGTTCATATTTGTCAAAGAAAGGTTTAAAAACACCTCATAAGTTATTTACTGTACATGCGTTGATGATAATTTCGTTATTAAAGTAACTATCCTAGAAAAAATATTATTTATATTCAATTAAAATTTTGCATGTAATTATTTAAACCCCTCTATAGCTATTCGCAAAAAAAGACCCGCCACTTCTTTCGAAATGACGGGCCATAAGACTGGCGATAACCTACTCTCGCACCCCAGCGTGGGGGCACTACCATTGGCGCTTATGAGCTTAACGAGCGTGTTCGGGATGGGAACGTGTGTTTCCTCACAGCTATAGTCACCAGAGTGGGTCTCATCGGATGGATGTGGTTATCAGTCACCCAACCTCAGTCGAGAAAAATGTTAGCTCATCGTCATAGCTTTGAAAATAATACAGATACTGCATACGGCGTAGTTCTTATCCATGTAAAGAAACAAGGCAGAACAAACACAATCGAGTAATTAGTACCGGTTTGCTCAATGTATTACTACACTTACACATCCGGCCTATCAACCAGGTGGTCTTCCTGGACTCTCAAGGGAAATCTTATCTTGGGAATCGCTTGGCGCTTAGATGCTTTCAGCGCTTATCGGTTCCGTGCTTAGCTACCCGGCGGTACTGCTGACGCAATAACCGGAACACCAGAGGCACGTCATTC
>MDSV01146156.1_pt1 | contig 10705 bp, 11 predicted proteins | sample 810851 | NCBI WGS metagenome assembly MDSV01 (sample SAMN05326640, study PRJNA326480) | marine metagenome | isolation source: seawater | place: Atlantic Ocean: North East | collected 2012 | reverse complement strand
TGGAAAAGAATTATTAGGACGTGTTGTAGATGGCTTAGGAAATCCAATTGATGGTAAGGGGCCTATTCAATCTTCAGAAAAAAGAAGAATTGAATTAAAGGCTCCAGGAATAATTCCTCGCCAAGGTGTATCTGAACCCATGCAAACTGGTATCAAAGCGCTTGATGCTTTAGTTCCTGTTGGCAGAGGACAGCGTGAGCTAATTATTGGAGATAGGCAAACTGGTAAAACAGCTGTTGCGATTGATACAATTCTTAATCAAAAGTCTGTTAACCAATCTAATAACGAAAAGGATAAGTTATACTGCATCTATGTAGCCATAGGTCAAAAAAGATCAACAGTTGCGCAAATTGTTAAATCTTTAGAAGACGCGGGAGCTATGGAATATACAACTATTGTTTCCGCAACAGCTTCCGATCCAGCTCCGCTTCAATTTTTGGCTCCTTATACGGGATGCACTATGGGCGAATACTTTAGGGATAATGGAATGCATGCATTAATTATTTATGATGACTTATCTAAACAGGCAGTAGCTTATAGACAAATGTCACTTCTTTTAAGAAGACCTCCCGGACGGGAAGCTTACCCCGGAGATGTATTTTATTTACATAGTAGATTGCTTGAAAGAGCGGCTAAGCTTAATGATGAAAATGGAGGAGGGTCTCTTACAGCTTTACCAATAATAGAAACTCAAGCCGGAGATGTTTCTGCGTATATACCAACAAATGTAATTTCAATAACAGATGGTCAAATTTTTTTAGAAACTGAATTATTTAACCAAGGAATAAGACCAGCTGTTAATGTTGGGCTTTCAGTTTCAAGGGTAGGTTCAGCAGCTCAAACAAAAGCAATGAAGAAAGTAGCGGGTTCAATAAAATTAGAGTTGGCTCAATATAGAGAAATGGCTGCTTTTGCTCAATTTGGTTCTGATCTAGATGCCTCTACTCAAAAATTATTAAATAGAGGATCAAAATTAACAGAACTTTTAAAACAAGATCAATATTCTCCTATGCCAGTAGCACAACAAGTAATTGCAGTTTTTTCAGGTGTAAAAGGTTTTTTAGACGATGTTGAGATCGCAAAAATTAAAAGCATAGAAAAACAAATTTATGAGGAAGTAAAAACAAATGCGCCAGAAATTGTGGATAGCATAAATAACACTGGAAAACTTGAAGAAGAGATAGAGAAAAAACTAACTTCAATTATTAATAATTTTAAAAAAAATAAATAAAAACTATGCCAAGTTTAGATGACTTAAAAAAACGGATTTCGAGTGTTAAATCTACTCAAAAGATAACAAAAGCAATGAAAATGGTTGCTGCAGCTAAATTAAGAAAAGCTCAAGAAAGTGCGGAAAAGGGTAGACCCTTTTCCGATAAAATGAACAACATAATATTAAATCTTAGCAAATCAATAACTGACAAAGATAATGCTTCAAAATTTTTAGTAGGCACAGGAAAGGACAAAGTTCATTTGTGTGTAGTTATTACCGCAGATAGAGGACTTTGTGGTGGATTTAATACAAATATTTGCAGAAAGGCAAAAAGTTATTTTGATAAAATTATAAAAGAAGGAAAAACACTTAAAATTTTCACAGTGGGATCTAAGGGTCACGATCAATTAAAAAGAGCATATGGTAGCTATATAATTGATAAAATAAACTTTAAAGGATTTAAAAAAATTACATATAAAGAAGCAGAAGAAATTGGAAATAAAATTATAAATTTGTTTAAAGAAGAGAAGTTTGATGTGTGTAAAATATTTTATAATAAATTTAAAAATGTAATTACACAAATACCTCAATCTCAACAAATTATACCAATTGAAAATATAGAAGAAAATAAAGAAGAAAAAAAATCAGAAAATTTTTATGAATTTGAGCCAGAAGAAAATGAAATATTAGACAATTTACTTCCACGAAATATTTCAACGCAAATTTTTAAAGCGTTTCTTGAAAATGCCGCTAGCGAACAAGGCTCTAGAATGACTGCTATGGATAATGCTACTAGAAATGCTGGAGATTTGGTTGATAAATTAACTATAACTTATAACAGAAGTAGACAAGCAGCTATAACAAAAGAACTTATTGAAATTATATCTGGAGCTGAAAGTTTGTAAAATGGTAGAAAAATTTGGAAAAATCACACAAGTAATAGGAGCAGTAGTCGATGTTCAATTTGAAGGACAGTTGCCCGAAATATTAACCGCATTAGAATGTGATAATTCTGGAAATAGATTAGTGCTAGAAGTTGCACAGCATCTAGGAGAAACCGCAGTAAGAACAATTGCGATGGATAGTACGGAAGGTTTAAAAAGAGGAGACAAAGTAAAAGATACAGGCTCTCCAATTAAAGTGCCTGTTGGTCCTGAAACTTTAGGAAGAATAATAAATGTCATTGGTGAACCTATAGATCAAAAAGGCAAAGTTTCTACAAAAGAAAGTTGGCCCATACATAGACCAGCTCCAAAATTTACAGATCAATCGACTGAAACAGAAATATTAGTTACTGGAATAAAAGTTGTAGATTTGCTTGCTCCATACTCTAAAGGAGGAAAAATAGGTTTATTTGGAGGAGCAGGTGTTGGAAAAACTGTAATTATAATGGAACTAATTAATAATATTGCAAAGGCTCATGGTGGATTTTCTGTTTTTGCAGGGGTGGGAGAGCGAACTAGAGAAGGAAATGATTTGTATCATGAAATGATAGAGTCAGGTGTAATTAAACCTAACAGCAAAGGCTCTAAAGCTGCTTTAGTTTATGGACAAATGAACGAACCTCCAGGTGCGAGAGCTAGGGTAGGATTAACGGGTTTAACAGTAGCAGAATATTTTAGAGACAAAGAAGGACAAGATGTACTTTTTTTCGTTGATAATATATTTAGATTTACACAGGCTGGATCAGAAGTTTCAGCTCTTTTAGGCAGAATCCCGTCGGCAGTAGGTTATCAACCAACTTTAGCTACTGATATGGGAAATTTACAAGAAAGAATTACTACCACAAACAAAGGTTCAATTACTTCCGTTCAGGCAATTTATGTTCCAGCAGATGATTTAACAGATCCTGCCCCAGCAACTTCATTTGCCCATTTAGATGCAACTACAGTATTATCAAGACAAATCGCTGAGCTCGGTATATATCCGGCTGTAGACCCTTTAGATTCTACATCAAGAATTTTAGATCCGAGAATAGTAGGTGAAGAACATTATAGAGTAGCTCGAGAAGTTCAAAGAGTATTACAGGCATACAAATCTTTACAAGATATAATTGCGATTTTAGGCATGGATGAATTATCTGAAGAGGATAAATTAACAGTAGCCCGAGCTAGAAAGATTCAAAGATTCTTATCACAACCGTTTTTTGTTGCAGAGGTTTTTACAGGAACACCTGGAAAACTTGTAGATTTAGAAGCCACGATTAAAGGTTTCGACGCTATTTGCAAAGGTGAATATGATCACTTACCGGAGGGCGCTTTCTATATGGTGGGTACAATCGAAGAGGCAGTTGAAAAAGCAGAAAAAATGGCAAAGGATGCGGCAGCTTAATGGAAGAAGATTTTAAAGTTGAAATAATTAGTCCAGAAAAAATTATTTTTTCAGATTCGGCTAAAATGGCAAAAATTCCTTCTTATGAAGGAGACATGAGTATATTAAAAAATCATATTTCTATAATAACCTTTTTACGTCCAGGATTGGTTAAAATAGAAAAAAAAAACAATAATTTTGAAGAATTTTTTGTTCAAGATGGAACTATTGATTTTTTCAATAATACTTTAATTTTACTTTCAGCTTCAGTAATTAACTTAAAAAAATTATCAAAAGAATTTTTAGATAATTTAACCAAAGAAGCAGAAAAAGAACTTGCTAATGAAAATATTACAGATCAAGATCGTTATATCCTTAATCATAAAATAGATACAATTAAGGAAATAAGAATTTAAAATAACTTTAAAGATGTCAATTCTTCTTTAATTTTTCTATAAATATCAAATTTAAAATGAACAACATCATCAGTTAGTTTTGAAGGACTTATCCATTTCCACTCCAAAAATTCTGGATTTTTAGTTTTAATATTTATTTCATCTTCATTTCCTATAAATTTCATAATAAACCACTTTTGTTTTTGCCCTCTGTATTTTCCTTTCCAAATTTTACCAAGAAGATCTTTAGGTAAATTGTATTCCAACCAAAAATCTAATTCTTTTATTAACTCTGTTGATTTAATACTAGTTTCTTCTTCCAGTTCTCTTTTGGCAGCTTCAAATAGATTTTCATTATTATCTACTCCTCCCTGAGGCATTTGCCAAAAGTTTTTGGCATTATCTATCCTTTTTCCTACAAATATGGAATTTTTATTATTCAATAAAACAATACCAACACCAATTCTTAGTGGTAATTTATTCTTACTTTCCATTTGATTTTAGCCAATCAGAAGTTTTATTGCGTAGTTTAATTGATTGTCAGTATTTGTATTGATTGAAAACTCTTCACCTTCAGCTTCAACTCTTATATCTGGAATTACTCCTACTTCCGAAATAGACTTTCCTGAAGGTAAATAGTATTTTGAGACAGTAAGTCTAATGGCTCCTCTATTTTTTAGAGGAATAATAGATTGTACCGATCCTTTACCATAAGTAGCTTCCCCTAATAATACTGCTCTTTTTTGATCTTGCAGTGCCCCAGCAACAATTTCAGAGGCTGATGCTGACCCGTTATTAATTAAAACAATTAGAGGTTTTCCATTAATTTTATCTCCCTTTCTAGCAAAAAATTTTCTATTTTCATTTTTTCTTCTGCCATTAGTTGAAACAATTTCACCATCATCAAGAAAAAAATCAGAAATTTTTACTGCTTGAGATAAAAGCCCACCAGGATTATTTCTTAAATCTAGAATATATCCGATTGTTTTTTTATTTTTTTCTATTTTTGAAATTTCATTTTTTAATTGACCACCGCTATTTTCATTGAAGGCTCTTAATCTCAAATATCCTATTTTATTTTGAATTTGTCTTGAAACTACTGATCTTACTTCAATAATTTCTCTAACGATTTTAAAAACTTTAGCTTTTTTTAAGTTTTTTCTTCTTATAGTTATTTCTATAGAACTTCCCACAGGTCCTCTCATTAAGTTGACGGCCTCCATAAGGGTTTTTCCTTGAACCTGTTCTCCATTTATTTTCACAATGTAATCACCAGCTTTTACACCAGCATTCGCTGCAGGAGTGTTATCGATAGGTGATATTACCTTAACAACACCAGCTTCCATGGTAACTTCTATTCCAAGTCCCCCGAATTCACCGGAAGTTTCTTCTTGAGATTCCTTAAAAATTTCAGGGTTCATATAACCTGAATAAGGATCTAACGATTGAAGAAGACCATTAATTGCAGCATCCAATGTTTCTGATTGATCTATTTCATCTACGTATTCATTTTTAATTTTCTCAAGAACTTCACTAAAAAGATCAATTTTTTCATAAAATTTGTCTACGTCTTGAGAGTAAGCTTTATTTGAAAAATTAAATAATATTAATATTAATGTTAAAGTTATTAATATAAATTTATAATAATTTGTTTTTATCATATAGTTAATCTTTCTTTAGGTATTAATTCAGACCACATTTTTTCCAGATCATAAAATTTTCTTTTTTCTGGGTGAAAAATATGAATTATAATATCATTGGCATCAATTAGTTTCCATTCATTGCTATTTCTTCCTTCTAATTTACAATTATCAATTCCTCTTTTTTTTAGTTTATCCAATAATATTTCTGATAATGCCTGGATATGTCTTGATGAATTTCCGCTAGCAACAATCATAAAATCTGCTATTGAGGTTTTATCTTTTAAGTTTATTGATTTAATCTCAGATGCTTTATTATCTGTAAGTATATTTTCTATTTCGTTCTTTAAATGATTAATTTTTTCTATTTTCATTAAAATTTAATTTTACCAAAATTTTCTGATTATTGAAGATGAAATATTAATTTTTTTTGATTTTACGTATATAAAGTCATTTTTATTAAGCTTTTTAGTAGCAACTGAAGTAAAAGAATATTTTTCTCTAGGAAAAATAAGAATTTTAGCAAGTTTTGGTATTTTCCTCCAATTTTTCCACTTATGAAATTTTTTCAAGTTATCTGCACCCATCAAAAAGAAGAGATTTGCTTTTGTTTTTTTTCTCAAATAATTAAGTAAATTAAAAGTGCTAGAGGATCTAATTTTATCATCAAAATATTTAACAGTAATTTTTTTATTTTTTTTAGCTATTTTTTTAGATAATTTAATTCTTTCTTTTATTTTTAAATGTGGCTTATTTTTTAATGGATTTTTTTTCGTTATAACCCAAAATATTTTATTTAATTTAAATTTTTTTAATGCAATTTTAGAAATATAAAAGTGTCCCTTATGTGGAGGATCAAAAGTTCCTCCCAAAATACCAATCCTATTATATTTTTTTTTTTTATTTTTTTTCAAGAAATTATTTCCTTATTTGTCCTTTTCCTTCCAACATATATTTGTAAGTAGTAAGTTGATCAAGACCGATTGGTCCTCGTGGATGAAGCTTGCTTGTTGATATGCCCACTTCAGCTCCGAAACCAAATTCTCCACCGTCAGCAAATTGTGTGGAAGCATTATGTACAGCTATGGAGCTATTAACATTTGTTAGAAACTTCTTAGCAGTTTTTATATTTTTTGTTACTATAGAATCCGTATGAGATGATCCATATTTGTTTATATGTCTTATAGCTTCTTCTACCCCATTTACACTTTTTACTGAAATAATAGGAGAAAGATATTCTGTTTTCCAATCTTTCTCAGTAGCTATTTTTATTTTCTTTGAAATAAATTTTTCTATTATTTTATCTCCTACTATTTTGCATCCAGCATTATCAAGTTCATCTAGTATGGGACCGCAATGAGTTTTTAAACAACTTTTGTCTATCAATAACGTTTCTGCGGCTCCACAAATACTAACATTTCTCATTTTTGAATTTTTTGTAACTTTAATAGCTGTGTTTAAGTTTGCATCTCGATCTATAAAAACATGACACAAACCTTCGTAGTGACCGACAATTGAAACTGATGATTTTTTTAAAACTTTTCTAACAAGGCTTTTGCCACCTCTAGGTATAATTAAATCTATATAATTCTCCATGCTAGATAAAAGATAATCAACATGAGCTCTATCTTTACTTTCGACAAATTGAACACAATTTTCATCACATTTTTTATTTTTAAGAGCTTTTCGAAAAAGTTTGGCTAAAATTTTATTAGAGTGAAATGCTTCTGACCCTCCTCGTAAAATAACTACATTTCCACTTTTAAAACACAAAGCAGAAACATCCGACGTTACATTTGGTCTACTTTCATAAATTACGCCAATCACACCAATTGGGATTGATATTTTTTTAATAACTAAACCATTAGGTCTTTTCCAAGAAGATAAAGTTTTTCCAATTGGATTTTTAAATTTTATTATTTTGTCTATAGAATTTATAATTTGTATGATTTTATTATTATTCAATTTTAGTCTATCAATCATGCTGTCTCCAATTTTTTTAGATTTTGCACGAGATATATCTTTTTGATTAGCTTTTAATATTAATTTTTTGTTAGCTTTTAAATACTGATTGAATTTTTTTAAAACAGAATTTTTTTTATCAATAGTTAAGGCAGATAAGTTAAAAGAAGCAAGTTTTGCCTTTTTTCCAATTTTATCCATATATGAATTTTTAGGCATTTTTATACTTTCACCAAATCATCCTTATGGATGATTTCTTCTCTGCTAGAATACCCTAGTATATTTTTTATTTTGCTGCTATGTGAACCTTTTATTTTCTCAATTTCATTTGAGGAAAATGAAGCTAAGCCTCTAGCACATTCATTATTTTTTTGGTTTTTAACCAAAATATGATCTCCTTTTTTAAAAAAACCATTAACTTTTTTAACACCAGCAGGTAATAAACTTTTTCCGTTATTTATTGCTTTTACTGCTCCCTCATCAATAATCACTTCGCCCTTTGGAGCTATAGATCCAATTATCCATTGTTTTCTAGCGTCAAGTTTAGAAACTCTTGGCAAGAACCAAGTACATTTTTTATTTTTAATTATTTTTTTTATTGGATTTTTATTATTTCCATTAGCAATAACCATATAGCATCCTGATAATTGGCAAATTTTTGCAGCATCAATTTTAGTTTTCATTCCTCCTGATCCATATAAATTTTCTGCTTTAGTTGCATATTTTTTTATGTTTTCGTCTATTTCGTTAACAATATTAATAAATTTTGTTTCTTTATTTTTTTTTGGATTATCAGTATAAAGACCATCAACATCGGATAGTAAGATTAAGCAGTCAGCGCTAATTATTTGTGAAACTCTCGCAGCCAATCTATCGTTATCTCCATATTTTATTTCAGTAGTAGCGGTTGTATCATTTTCGTTAACAATAGGGATAATTCCCATTCCTAATAAATTATCAATAGTTCTTCTTGCGTTTATAGATCTTCTTCTTTGTTCTGTATCATCTAAAGTAAGTAATATTTGTGAAATTTTTATTTTATTTTTATCAAAGGTTTTTTTATAAAAATTCATTAATTCAATTTGTCCGATAGAGGCAACAGCTTGGCTTTTATCAACTTTCAAACCGTTTTTATTAATTTTAAGATGCTGACATCCCATAGCAATGGCCCCCGAAGATACAATAACGATCTGCTTTTTCTTCATTACTAGATCTTTAATATCTTTGCTTAATTCTTGAAGCCATTTTTTTTTAGGTTTTCCTTTTTCGTCTATCAAAATCGATGAACCTACCTTTATTACAATTTTTTTAAATTTTTCTATGTACATTATTTACCAATATTTTTTTTAGATTTATTAAACCTTTATTTTGTATTACAGATATTTTGTAAATATTTTTTTTTATTTTTCTTTTGAAATAATTTACTTTTTCATTAATTTCCTCAGTTTTAATTACATCAATTTTATTAAATATAATAATTTCCCTTTTTTTAAGAAGGCCACTACTATATTTTGACAATTCTTTTCTTATTTTTAAATAATTTTCTAATATATCTTTTTCAGTTATATCAATTAAATGAACTAAACTTTTACATCTTTCGATATGACGCAAAAATTTATCACCCAAACCAATACCTTCGTGAGCTCCTTCAATAAGACCAGGAATATCTGCTATTGTTATTTCTTTGTCATTATAACTTGCAACACCAAGGTTTGGATTAATTGTAGTAAAGGGATAATTTGCTATTTTAGGTTTTGCTTTCGTCAAAACTGATAACAGACTAGATTTTCCTGCATTTGGCATTCCTACAATGCCCACATCAGCTATAACTTTTAGTTGTAACCATATCCAAAACTTTTCACCTTCACTTCCTTCAGTTTTTTTTCTTGGAGCTCGATTTATAGAAGATTTAAATCTTACATTACCCAAACCTTTTTTTCCTCCATTTGCTACAATAATTTTCTGTCCTGATTTTTTTAAATCTTCTATAAGAGTATTATTATCTTCTTCAAAAACTTGTGTTCCTATAGGTACTTTTAAAATTAAATCCTTTCCAGATTTACCAGATTTTTTATTTCCCATCCCATTTTCGCCTCTTTCTGCTTTAAAGTGCTGTTGAAATCTAAAATCAACTAGTGTGTTTAAGTTGGGGTCCGCTAACAAAGAAACTGATCCTCCGTTACCGCCGTCGCCACCATCTGGTCCTCCAAACTCAACGAATTTTTCTCTTCTAAAGCTGGCTGATCCAGAACCACCATCCCCTCCTTTTACAAATATTTTTATTTGATCCAAAAATTTCATAGCTAACAATAATAAATTAATTTTAAAGTTTTAGGGAATTAACTGGGGATAACAGAAACAAATTTTCTATTAAGTTTGGATGTTTTAAAATGAACCTTCCCTTTTACTAAAGAAAATATAGAGTGATCTTTTCCTATACCAACATGATTTCCTGGATGAATTTTTGTGCCTCTTTGTCTTACAATAATATTTCCAGGCAAAACTATTTGCCCCGCATATCTTTTTACTCCTAGACGTCTTCCTGCACTATCTCGGCCGTTTCGGGATGAGCCACCTGCTTTTTTTGTTGCCATAATTTAATATCCTAAATTTATACTATCACTTTTTTTTTGTTGTTAAAGGTTTCTTTTTAACTTCTTTTTTTTTAATATTATCACCAACTTTTTTTGCTTTTGCTTGCATTTTTTTTATTGGTTTTTCATTTTGTTCTTTTTTAGCTTTTAGTATCTGCTCTTCTCTCTGCTTTTCACCTTTTACTATTTCCTTAGTTAATTTTTTCTGTGGCGCTGCTTCTGCAATTATTTTTCCATCTTTAGAAAAAATTTTTGTTATTCTGATCAAAGATATTGGCTGTCTATGTCCGTATTTTTTTCTAGAATTTTTTCTTCTTCTTTTTTTGAAAACTAAAATTGTTCTATTTTTTGTATTTTTCAATATGGTAGCTTCAACCTTAGCACCTTGAATATTTGGATTTCCTATTTCTGTTGAATTATTATCGTTTAAAAATAATACGTTTTTAAACTCTACAGTTTTACCTTCAGAGCTTTCAAGTCTTTCAATTTTAAGGATTTCACTTGCTGAAACCTTATATTGCTTACCACCTGTTTGTATAACTGCGAAAGACATTGTTTTAATTTCATATTTGGAAATAGAGGCAATATAGC
>MDSV01143762.1_pt1 | contig 10705 bp, 10 predicted proteins | sample 810851 | NCBI WGS metagenome assembly MDSV01 (sample SAMN05326640, study PRJNA326480) | marine metagenome | isolation source: seawater | place: Atlantic Ocean: North East | collected 2012 | reverse complement strand
TCATTTCACTTTCAAAAGTAGAATAGTAATAGGGTGTTTTAGCCTCAAACTCAGCGGCACAAGTATCTACTAGTTTATAAACGCGATTAATCCCAAAAGCTTTTCGTTTTTTGTATACTTGGCTTTCTAAACAACCCAACATATGTGCGATTTGTCGGTCGCCATAGCCTTTTTGTTTGGCCTCCAATAAAAGCGCTTTGGTGATGGTTGCTACATCAAAATTTGATATTTCCTTTTCTAAAAAATATAATTCTTCATACTGCTTTAAAAACCACATATCAATTTTTGTGATTTCATAAATTCTAGACAATGGAATTCCCATTTGAATGGCATCATATATCACAAAGACTCGGTCCCAACTGGCATGTTTAAGTTTGCTGATAATCTGCTCATAATCTTTATAGCCTTTTCCGTCAGCACCCAAGCCATTGCGCTTAATCTCCAAAGATTGAGTAGCTTTGTGCAAAGCTTCTTGAAAGGAGCGCCCAATACCCATAACCTCGCCAACTGCCTTCATTTGCAATCCAAGTTCTCGATCGCTTCCCTCAAATTTATCAAAATTCCAGCGTGGGATTTTAACAATAACATAATCTAAAGTGGGCTCAAAAAGTGCAGAGGTTGATTTGGTTATTTGATTTTCTAATTCATCTAAAGTGTAGCCTGTTGCCAACTTAGCAGCGACTTTAGCTATGGGATAGCCCGTGGCCTTGCTTGCAAGTGCTGAAGAACGAGACACTCGCGGATTGATTTCAATGGCAATAATGTCCTCCTTTTTATCAGGACTTACAGCAAATTGCACGTTACATCCCCCTGCAAAATCTCCGATACTACGCATCATATGAATAGCCATATCACGCATTTTTTGGTAAGTGGAGTCACTAAGGGTCATGGCTGGCGCAACAGTAATGGAGTCCCCAGTATGAATACCCATAGGATCCATATTCTCAATAGAACAAATAATGACCACGTTGTTGTTATCATCTCTTAAAAGTTCTAATTCATATTCTTTCCAACCCATTAAAGCCTTGTCGATCATTACCTCGTGAATGGGTGAGATTTCAAGACCACGTTTGAGTAGTTCATCAAAATCTTCTTCTTTATGCACAATTGATGCACCTGCTCCTCCAAGAGTAAATGAGGCCCTTATGACCAATGGAAAACCAAACTCTTGAGCAATCTCCTTGCCCTTTAGATATGAGTTAGCAGTCGCTTGTGGTGCCATTGGAATACCGATTTTGAGCATCAATTCTCTAAATTTTTCGCGATCCTCAGTAATGTTAATAGCATCGATATCAACTCCAATAATTTCAACATTAAAATCTTCCCAAATACCCTTTTCATCAGCTTGAATGCACAGGTTTAGGGCTGTTTGCCCCCCCATTGTTGGCAGAACAGCATCAATTTGCGGGTGTTCCTTTAAAATTTTTAAAATGGACTTGGTATTTAAAGGTAAAAGATACACATGATCCGCCATAGAAGGGTCGGTCATGATTGTTGCAGGATTGGAATTAATCAAAATGGTTTCTATTCCATCCTCTCGCAATGAACGAAGTGCTTGTGATCCAGAGTAGTCAAATTCGCAAGCTTGACCTATGATAATAGGACCAGACCCGACAATGAGAATGGATTTTAAATCGTTTCTTTTTGGCATTTTATAATGTGGTTGATTTTAGTATATTTTTTTCAAATTTAAATAACGTTTGGGTATAAAAAAAGGTGTTACGAACAGCAACACCTTTATTATATCAACAATTGTTAATCATTATTTTTTATGACGAATTTCAGACGAAACACTCAATTTTTTGCGGCCTTTGGCACGTCTTCTGGCCAAAACTTTTCTACCGTTTGCGGAGGCCATTCTCTCTCTAAAACCGTGTTTATTTTTGCGCTTTCTTTTAGAGGGCTGAAATGTTCTTTTCATCTTCTTATAACTTTAAATTTCGGCTGAATTTTATATAAATTTTGAATTTTATTTTCCCTAAAAAAAGGCCTTTGCAAATATACAAAGAGTTTTTAGTTCGACAAATCTTATTATAAAAATATTTTGTTTTGTTTTTATTACATTTGTAATCTAAAAAAAAGGAAAAATATGTTCAATAAAAATATAAAACTTGTACTATTCTTTGCTTGTATTGCTTATGCAATATATCAATTCATTGAGAGCTATGTAGGAAATGGAATTATGTTTGTTTTAATTGGACTTACTTTTTTGTTTTTGTACTTCAAAAATGAGCTTATTCTACTGGCTTTTCTCAAACTCAGAAAACAAGATTTTGGGGGAAGTGAACGATGGCTCAATAAAATCAAAAAACCGGAATCTGCACTGACAAAAAAACAGCAAGGCTATTACAATTTTTTAAGAGGAATTATGGTTTCTCAAACTAATGTAAATGCTGCTGAAAAATTCTTCAAGAATGCAGTAAACTTAGGGCTTGCTATGGATCACGATTTGGCTATGGCAAAGCTAAATTTAGCAGGTATTGCCTTTACAAAGCGCCGGAAAATGGAAGCCCAGCGATTGCTCTCTGAAGCTCAGAAACTCGATAAACGGGACATGCTCACAGAACAAATAAAGATGATGAAGCAACAAATGAAGAAAGCCTCTGTACCCAACCAGCATTATGGTCAAGGTCGTGGCGTTAGAAGACGCTAGTTTCAAGGTTTGTAATATTCGGATTTAGGAATCTCAATTTTGTATTTTTTTCTTGACTTGTTGTTTAAAAAAGTATCCCTTAACCAGGGGTTGTGAATTTTTAATTGCTTGTAATTGATGTTAAATTCTTTGGCAAATGCTACAAAATTCGCAACGGCTGTATCCACTACCACTTCATAAACGGCTGGATAATTGTAAAGATCGCTTTCCGAAAAGTTAAAGCCATAGTCTTTGGGGTGCGTCATAATATGTTTGAATGCTATAATTCGAAATAAATAACGACTGGTTTCTTGCCCCAATAGTAAATCGTAATAATTGGATACAGATTGTCGTTTTAGTTCAGAGGCAATACCATTCATACCAGCATTATATGCAGCAGCTGATAGGGTCCATGAACCAAATTTTTCTTTGGCTTTTAAAAAATATTCACAGGCAACTTTTGTAGATAAAACAAGATTGTAACGCTCATCTACATTAGAGTTTATTTCCATACCATATTCCATACCAGTGTTTTTCATTATTTGCCAAAATCCTTTAGCACCTGCAGGTGATGTGGTGTTTTGAAGACCACTCTCTGTGACTGATAAATACTTAAAGTCATCTGGAACACCAAAGGATTTTAAAATGGGCTCTATGATAGGAAAATATTTGTGGGCTCGCTTAAACATCAAAAACCCATTGGATTGCCAGTACGTATTAACCAAGAGTTCTCTATCCATACGCTCTTTGATATCGGGCTTATTTAACGGTAAAAGTTCCCCAGCAAAATCAAGTTTATTTGGAACTGGAAATGCATACACATTATAGTCGAAAGGGGTTTGATTAAAGGAATTGTTTTCTATTTTTTTAACTTTAAAGGAAAATAATATAAAACCTAAAAGCATTAAGAAAAAGACAATTAAAAATTCGTATTTGAAAGATTTCATATTAAAAAAATTATCAAATTTCTAAATTAAAAAAAATACATTAATAATAATCCTATTAAATTTATAATTACAAAGCAAAAAATGAAAAAATGTTAAAGTTCATAAAATCAGTAGTTTTTTTTGTAATTTTGCATAGACTTTATTCGAATCAATCAATATTTTATTGTTATGCTAACAGCTTCAAATCTTGTGGACAATCCCTTTTTGCGCCAATACGAAATAAAAATCGGAAGCGAAATGGCGACCATAGAATACTCTCAACAAGAGCGCAAGATTTTTCTCACCAAACTTCACATTCCAGAAGGACTTGCCTCTGAAACATTTTCAGAAGATTTCATCAAAGTAGTCCTAGAAAATATCAATGATAAAAACATCAGCGTGGTGCCAACAAGCCCTCCAATTGCAAAATTTATCAAACGCAATCGACGCTACAAAAAAATGTTGCCAGTAGGGATACGTATTTAACAGTTTGCAAAAGCTTTTACAAACTTAAATCTTACAAAACCGTCCAAATCAATCTTTTTAAGTTCAACCTGTCGTATTGTATTGATAAGCTCAGGATTCCAAGGGGTCTTTACTTTAACATAAGTTTCAGTAAATCCATGAATATACCCAGCTTTGTTCTCACTCTCAAACAAAACAGTTGCCGTTTTTCCCAGTTGGCTTTCGTAAAAAGCACGTCGTTTTTTCACAGACAAAACTCGCAACAATTTACTGCGTTTGGATCTTTTGGCTTTGGGTATTGAGAGCGGCATGGCTGTTGCTTCGGTATTGGGTCGCTCAGAATAGGTGAAAACATGCAAATAGGAAACATCCAGTGAGTTTATAAAATTAAAGGTTTCCAAAAACAATTCATCTGTTTCACCTGGAAAACCTACAATCACGTCAACGCCTATACAAGCATCAGGCATGGCCTTTTTGATGTAGTTAATGCGATCTACATATAATTCTCTCATGTAACGCCTTCGCATTTTCTTTAGTATCAAATTACTACCGCTTTGAAGCGGAATGTGGAAGTGTGGAACAAAACAATTACTTTTTGAAACAAAGTCAATGGTTTCATTTTTTAATAAATTAGGCTCAATTGAAGATATTCTGAGTCGCTTAATGCCCTGAACCCTATCCAATGCTTGAATCAATTCTAAAAAAGTGTGTTGGTGTTTCTTATTGCCAAATTCACCCTTTCCATAATCGCCAATATTGACCCCAGTAAGTACAATTTCACGAACGCCCTTTTTTGAAATTTCAAAGGCATTTTTTAAGACATTTTTCAAAGCATCACTTCTAGATACACCCCGCGCCAATGGAATGGTACAATAACTACATTTATAATCACATCCATCTTGAACTTTTAAAAAGGCACGAGTCCTGTCCCCAATGGAATAACTGCCAACATAAAAATCAGCCTCATCAATTTCACAGCTATGAATGGTCCCAACAGTTTTTTTTGAAAGTTCATTTAAATAATCTGTAATTTTAAATTTCTCAGAGGCACCCAAAACCAAATCAACCCCATAAACATCTGCAAGCGCTTGGGGTTGGAGCTGTGCATAACAACCGATGGCAATGATAAAAGCATCCCCGTTGGCTTTTAGAGCTTGTTTTACGATAGTTTTAAAGCGTTTTTCGGCATTCTCTGTAACTGAGCAAGTATTTATGACGTAAATATCAGCAGAATCTGAAAAATCAACTCGCGCAAAGCCTTCACTTTCAAAATTGCGAGCAATGGTTGAAGTTTCAGAAAAATTCAATTTACAACCCAAAGTATAAAAAGCCACTTTTTTTGTTGCAATCATTCTTGTACATTTACAGATGAAACAAAGTTACAACGAAGCATCCTAATGACAAAACAACCGAACAAATTCTTAAAAAATAGCTTGAATTGGCTATTAGCTTCCTTGCTACTGCTGGGTTGTAATCAAACCCAAAACAAGGCCTCAGAAAAGCAATTGTTTCGCTATAATGAACACAAAAATATAAGTAGCTTAGACCCTGCATTTGCAAAGGACAATGCCAATATTTGGGCCATACATCAAATCTTTAATGGCTTGGTTGAAATGGACGAAAAAATGCATGTCAAACCAAGCATTGCCAGCAAATGGGAAATTTCAAAAAATGGGACCTTATATACTTTTTTCTTGCGACCAGATGTTTATTTTCACAGCCACGATAAATTTGGTAGTAAAAAAACACGATTAGTTACTGCAGGGGATTTTGAGTACAGTTTTAACCGATTAAGGAATTCAAAAATAGCTTCACCTGGTAGCTGGATTCTTAACCCTGTAAAAGATTTTTTTGCAATAGATTCTCTCACCTTTCAAATTCAATTAAAGCAACCATTTCCAGCTTTTTTGGGGGTTTTAAGTATGAAATACTGCAGTGTTGTACCCAAGGAAATTGTTGAACATTACGGTGCAGATTTTAGGAATCACCCCATTGGAACAGGGCCATTTTATCTAAAGCGTTGGTTAGAAAACAACAAAATGGTGATGCGAAAAAATCAGCTTTATTTTGAAGTGGATAAGAAAGGTGTGAAATTGCCATATTTGGAAGCAGTAGCCATCACCTTTTTGGCAGACAAACAATCCGAGTATTCACAATTTATTCAAGGTAATATCGATTTTATATCAGGCCTTGATAGCGCTTATAAAGACGATATTTTAAGTGATGATGGCAGTCTGCGTTCAAAATACAAATCTGAGCTAAAAATGCTCAAAAGTCCTTACTTAAATACCGAATACTTAGGATTTTACATGGATTCTGAAAGTCCGGAAATTCAAAGCCATCTTTTAAGACAAGCCTTTAATTATGGCTTTGATCGTAAAAAAATGATTGCCTATTTAAGAAATAATATTGGAACAGCTGGGGAGGCTGGATTCATCCCAAAAGGTTTACCGGGATATCAATCAACCATGGGGTATGAATTCAATCCACAAAAAGCCAAAGCACTTGTTGATAAGTACAAGAGCCTCCAGAACAACCCCAGGCCTGAAATAAAATTATCAACTACAGAAAATTATTTGAGTTTTTGTGAGTTTATTCAAAGAGAATTGCTAGATATTGGTTTATTTATTGAAATTGATGTCATGCCCGGATCCGCCCTCAAATCAGCCAAAGCCAATGGGAAATCAGTATTATTCAGAGCCAGTTGGGTCGCTGATTATCCAGATGCCCAAAACTACTTATCACTTTTTTACAGTAAAAACTTTGCACCAAATGGACCAAACTACACCCATTTTAAAAACGATAAATTCGATAACCTATATGAATTAGCTTTTGGTGAAACAAACGATTCTATAAGAACTGAACTTTATAAAAAAATGGATCAAATTATCATGACACAAGCCCCAGTCGTAGTTTTATTTTATGATGAGGTACTTCGTTTTGTACAAAAAAATGTAGTAGGACTTGGTATCAATCCCAGCAATCTCTTAGAGCTTAAAAAAGTTAGAAAGAACTAAGCGGGTCTATAATTTTGGCTCAGCTCAAAAACATGTTTTAAGATAGCCGCTTCGATTTCAGTAAATTCAAAACCGCGACGCTGCATCACCACAGCAGCAACTTCAAATGCCTTTTCGGTTAGATAAGGAGTCAGACCATCTCTGCCGCCCCAACTAAAACTGGGTATAAAATTTCTTGGAAAACCACTGCCAAAAATATTGGCACTTACACCAACAACAGTTCCAGTATTGAACATGGTATTGATACCACATTTACTGTGATCTCCAAACATAAGTCCACAAAATTGAAGGCCAGTTTTGTTAAAAACCTCAGTTTCATAATTCCAAAGACGCACCTCGCCATAATTATTTTTTAAATTTGAAGTATTGGTATCAGCCCCTAAATTACACCACTCCCCAATAACAGAATTTCCCAAAAATCCTTCGTGTGCTTTATTAGAATATCCAAAAATCACCGAATTGTTAACCTCGCCACCTACTTTTGAATGCGGTCCTATGGTCGTAGGACCATATATCTTGGCTCCCATCTTAAGAGTAGAATTCTCACACAATGCAAAGGGACCACGCACCAAACTTCCCTCCATAATTTCAGCATTTTTACCGATGTAAATTGGGCCTAAACTGGCATTTAAAACACAGTGGTTTAACACTGCACCTTCTTCAATAAAAACACGGTCAGGTTGAGTCGTACTAACAGATTTAGGAATGGGTTCGGAGGTTTTATCTTTTGTAATAAATTGAAAATCTGCTTCAATTGCAGTACCATTTAATTCAAATATATCCCAAGTGTTTTTTATACTGATTGTTGAAGCCGGACAACTGTAAATTTTAAATTGGCTAAAATCGACTGTTTTCTGGGTTTCAGAAACTCTAAATGCAACCAACTGCTCACCCTCAAAAACAGCTTCATCTTTAGCCAAATTTTGAATTATTTCTATAAGCTTTTGATTGGGAAGATAGGCTGCATTGATCATGATATTGTCTGAAAACTCAACCATTGGGAATTTCTCAGATAAATAATCCTCAGTGAGAGTTGTGGTGGTCATTCCAAGATAAGATTCCCATTTCTCTCGAATACTTAAAATCCCAATTCGAATGTCTGCCACTGGCCTTGTGTAGGTGAAAGGCAATAAGGCATGTCTAAAAGGACCATCAAATAGAATATAATTCATCTAGCTAAAATTTTTGTAAAAATAACAAAAAAGCCTTTCATAGGATGAAAGGCTTGTAAGATGCTTGCTAATGCGCGTCTATTTTTTAAACTTGGCATACTTTGTTTTAAACTTATCAATTCGACCTGCAGTATCAACCAATTTGGATTTACCTGTGTAGTAAGGATGTGAGGTTCTAGAAATTTCAAGTTTAATTAGTGGATACTCAACGCCATCAACCTCAAGTGTTTCGTTGGTATCTGCAGTCGACTTTGTTAAAAAAACATCGTCATTTGACATATCTTTGAATGCTACAAGTCTGTAATTTTCAGGGTGTATTCCTTTTTTCATCGTATGTTTTTCTCGATTATCGAACTGCAAATTTAATTATTTTTTACAATATGACAACCGATTATTAATTTTATTTTTACAACTGTGATGTAACATTTTTTAGTCAATTGCATCTAATAAACAAAAAACTATAAATTTTTCACAAATGGAACAAACCAATAAATCGAATTCAATTAATCTTGGACTTTATCTTGGGGCCACATTGGCTGCTATTGTGGTCCTTATCTATACTGTCAACCTTGACTTTATGGTCGAATGGTGGTTAAGTATCGCTTTACTTATCGTCGTTATCGCTTTTGGCGTAGTTGCGGTAATACAAGCCAAAAATAACAATAGTGGCTTTCTTTCTTTTAAAGGGGCCTTTGTCAATTATTTCCTCACAATCGCTGTAGGAACAGCAATTAGCGCTGTGGTTGGTATTGTTATTTTTAATGTTGTCGATCCTGAAGCCGCTACGCATCTCAATGAGCAAATTCTTTTAAAATCAAAACAAATGATGGAAGGATTTGGTATGCCACAGGAGGCCATAGCAACAGCACTTGATGAAGCCAGTAAAAAAGACAATTTTTCAATTGGATCTCAAGTGCAATCCTATGTATTCAGCTTGGCGCTTTATGCTTTAATTGGGTTAATTGTTGCGCTAATCGTTAAAAAAACAGATACAAGAGAAGCTTAATTTCACTATTTTTGAGGTTTGTAAGTTGATTGTATGGATATATCTGTCGTTATACCTCTTTTGGATGAGCAAGACTCTTTGTTAGAACTCCACGATTGGATTGCACAAGTCATGCAATCCAACAGGTTGTCTTATGAACTTATTTTTATAGATGATGGCAGCAAAGATGATTCTTGGTCAATCATCAAAATGTTAAATACTAAAAACCCTTCTGTTTTAGGCATTCGCTTCGCCCAAAACTTTGGTAAATCTCAAGCACTACATGCAGGTTTTGAAAGAGCTATTGGCGATGTTGTAATTACTATGGATGCCGATTTACAAGATAGTCCTGAGGAAATTCCTGCTCTATTCAATCTAATTGAAAGTAAAAAATATGATGTAGTCTCGGGTTGGAAGAAAAAGCGTTACGACGCATATATTACAAAAAATTTACCTTCAAAATTGTTCAATTGGGCGGCACGGCGTATTTCAGGAGTTAAGCTTCATGACTTCAATTGTGGCCTGAAAGCTTACAGAAAAGAGGTTGTAAAAAGCATTGAAGTTTATGGCGAAATGCACCGTTATATCCCTGTACTTGCCGTAAATGCTGGATTTAAAAACATAACCGAAAAGGTAGTTATACACCAAGCAAGAAAACACGGCAAAACAAAATTTGGTATGGAACGATTTATAAATGGTTTTTTGGACCTGATTACATTATGGTTTACTTTAAGATTTGGAAAGCGACCCATGCACTTTTTTGGACTCCTTGGAGTATTAATGCTCATCATTGGATTTATTTTTGCAGCGTATCTAGGGGTCGATAAATTATACTTCAACCCTTCTGGCCGTTTAATTTCTGAGCGGTCTGAATTTTTTATTGCTCTGACAACAATGGTTATTGGAACCCAATTCTTTGTTGCAGGATTTTTGGGTGAAATTATTTTACAATCCCGAAGCCACAAAGAACGCTACCAAATTTCTGAAGACACCACGATTAGATAATTCTTTAAAAAAAATAATTTTGTTACTTAAAAACTAAATTTGTAAAAAATAAACAATGTTACCATCCCTTAGCTCAGAAATACAATCCAAAATTTCAAATTGGCAACAAGATTTTTTTGATCAAGAGACCAAAGATGAAATCAGCAAACTACAGTACAGTCCCGAAGAATTAGAAGATAGTTTTTACAAAGACTTAGAATTCGGAACTGGTGGAATGCGTGGCGTTATGGGAGTTGGCACCAACCGAATTAACAAGTACACATTGGGGAGGAATACCCAAGGCCTTTCTGATTATTTGAATCAATTGTATAGTGAAGAAAAAATAAAAGTGGCCATCGCCTATGACTGCAGGCACAATAGTAAATCCTTTGCAAAAATTGTAGCAGAAGTATTTTCAGCCAATAATATTGAAGTTTTTTTATTTGAAGATCTTAGAGCCACCCCGGAATTATCATTTGCCGTCAAACATTTGAATTGTCAATGTGGAATTGTCTTGACAGCTT
>MDSV01123515.1_pt1 | contig 10705 bp, 11 predicted proteins | sample 810851 | NCBI WGS metagenome assembly MDSV01 (sample SAMN05326640, study PRJNA326480) | marine metagenome | isolation source: seawater | place: Atlantic Ocean: North East | collected 2012 | reverse complement strand
TATTGGTGCTTTGATTTTATCACCTGATACTTTGTTTATGAGATGGTCAGAAATGGATGTTTGGTCAATGTTAGCTTGGAGAGGAATTGAGATGGGCGTTATCTTAATTATATTTTCAAGTTGTTTTAAAATTTATAGACAAAACTTCAAGAATGTTTTTTCGAATGCTGGCATTGGCATAATTTGCAGTCAAATTGTAAGTTCATTTTTCTTTACATATGGTGTTGCTGAAACATCAGTTTCATTGATTTTATTTTGTTTAGCTACCTCACCCATCTTTGCCTCTGTCTTTTCAATATTTATTCTTGGTGAGAAAACCAGCCAATCAACTTGGATTACAGCTTTTTTTGCCCTAATAGGTGTAGGTATCTCTGTTGCTAACGGTGATAATGTTCTTAATGCACCTCAAGGTAGCGTTTTAGTTGGGACTATATGCGGTGTGGGAGCATCAGCTTCATTAGGTTTAAGTTTGGTTTTATTAAGGTACAAGCCAAATGTTCCTGCTATGACAGTTACAGGAATAAGTGCTTTGGGTAATGGTTTTATTGGCTTACTAATAGTATCTCCTGGCTTGCTTTTTCAGGGTGATATTTTATCAATTTCATTATCTGGGTTAATTATACTACCAATATCATTTGCTTGCTTAACTTTTGCAACACGTTACACACAAGCTTCAAACATTGGTCTTTTAATGTTACTAGAGACTGCCCTTGGACCATTTTGGGTTTGGTTAGGAACAAATGAAACACCTAATTTATTTATGATTTCTGGTGGTGTCATTGTTATAATTAGTCTTGCTTGGTATATTTTAGTTGACCAAATTAAAATTTCTTTTTCTAAATAACTAAATTTTTATGTGAGTTTTAATATTTATTTAATAAATAATTTGTAACCGATACCCAGTCTTTGAATTCTCCTTGACCAAAATGTATATGTTCACCTCCAAAAGAACCTGCTCCATTTTTTACTCTATCATCAATTAAATAATCACCTTTATTTAAATTTTTATGATGTGATAAAATTAAGCGTTTAAAAGCTATTTCTCCCAAATATTTTTTAACCCATATGACTTTGTCAGACCAAGCAGAAGGATTATCCCATGGGGCTGTCGACAAAAGATAAGTATCGAAGGATTTAGACAATATTTCTACACTTTTAATAGCATTTTCCATTGGAGCCATAAGAGAAAATATGCCAGGAACATCGTCTAAACGTTCTTTATATTCTAACTTTTGATTTTCTGATAATTGCTCAATTCCTGATTTAAAATCAACAATTACATTGTCCATATCTATATAAAGAATTTTCATACAAGATTTATTAGACTATTTTTTTTACAAGAAAGTGGTATGTTGCAACAATTTCATCATCACTTTCACGTTCCATTCCTTTAATTGTAAAATCTTTTACCTTACCAATTGTACTACCTGATCCTTTAGACTGACCATTTCTTACAATCCCATCTTTGATATTAAATAATGCACTTCCTGATCCTCTAGATTGTCCATTTCTTACAATACCATCTTTAACATTGCCTAAAGAACTTCCTGAGCCTCTTGACTGACCATTTCTTACAACGCCATCTTTAATATTACCAATTGAACTGCCAGATCCAATCGATGAACCATTTCTAACTACTCCATCTCTATAATTTGTCATTTAATATCTCCTTTTTAAACTAAATAAAGTAAATACGAATCAAATTAATTTAAAAAATGTACAAAGTAAAATATAGTTTGTCTTTATAATTTTTTTGTAATTAAATATTTAAATGTTAAAATTTTCTTCTAATACAATTCGATCACTGAAATATTATGTATACGGTCTTAGATACCCAGATAATGAGAGTAATTATTTTTATATTGGTAAAGGTAAGGGGAATAGAGTTTTATCTCATGTTAATCAGAAAACAAGAAGCGGAATTAAAGATCCAAAATTTGATGTAATAGAAACATTAAGAAAATCTGGTGGACCTGAAGTCGATATAATTAGACATGGTTTAAATGAAAAAGAAGCTCTTTTATTAGAAGCGGCTCTCATAGATGTTTTTAATGTAAAACAAATAACAAACAAAATTAAAGGCATTGATTCTGACAAATTTGGAATAATGTCTATTAAAAATATTGAAGCCAATTATAAAGGAAAAGATTTCACTTTAGATATTTCAGCAGTTTGCTTTAAAATAAATCAAGCCTGGCATAAAAATATTAATGAAGAGCATCTTTATAATAAAATAAGGGGGAACTGGGTGCTTAATTTAAAGAGAGCTAAAAAAGCAGAATACGGAATAGGTGTACATAACGGAATTATTAGAGGGATATATAAAATTTGTAATTGGGAACAAGGTGAATCCTCTACTAAGAATAATAGATATCTTTTTAACGGCTATAAAGAAGAAAAAATGAACAAGTATATTGGATATAGTTTATTAAACCATCCTGGACACGCTGTCAGAGGCCCCTTATTTTATTATAACAATTAATCAAAATAGAATTCCCATCCACCAGACATTGATCTAGTGCCTCTTGAAATTGTAAATTGTTCTGTAACATTAGATCCATTTTTTTTATATTTGATAGTATATTCATTCATCCCTTTTGACTTTAAACCAACCATTTGATAACCGCTTGGAACTGTTACTTGAGGTGGATTTAACTTATTATGTCCACTCTTAGCTAAAATACCACCTGCAACCCATTGTAATAAACCCACAATTTTCTCCATACAAATATAATATAAAAAGTTTGACAATTTGTTTTAAAAAAATCAAGGTAATTTATTTTGGGGTTGATATTGGAAAGATATTAAGTATCAATTTGAGGATTAAAACGTGAAACCACAAGGTGAAATGACAGAAAAAAATCTTTTGATTACAGCTAAAATTTTTTGGCCTGATGGTGATTGGGGAAGTCAGAAAAGATTTGCGTATGACCCAAATAATAAAAGAAAATATTATATGGTTGATTGCTATTCAGATAAAATGAAGATTATTTGGGAATATGAGGGTCCCGATCATTATGAAGATGTGTGGAAATTAAAAAGAGATGAAGAAAGAGCTCAATATTTTGAGAATATTGGTTATAAATTTTTAAGATGGCCATATTGGCTTCAATTAACAAAAGACGTTGCAAAGTATTATTTTAAAAATTCTTATACTGAAGAAAAGTATTTTGAGGCAATTAAAGAAATTTACAAAGTAGACAAGCCTGAGTTTGTCTTATCACCAGGTCTACATGAATCTAAAAACACACCTGCAAATTATGTGGCTAATGGTGTAAGGAGATTTATGAAAGAGCTAGATGAATTACCTCGGTCAGTAAAAGCACAATTAGCTGAGGGTCTAAGAAGATATATTGAAGATGTTGGAAACAAATATTTAGTAATTGGGGAACAGGAAAGTTTTGTAAAACTATTGCAAACATCAATAACTGAGGAAGATTTAAAAATTCACTATTATCGAAAAAAACAATCATAGATTTAAAGGTTTATAATGGATAAAAATTACGTTTACTTATGTGGTGGCATGGAAGGTTATAAAGAAAATGAAATGATGAAATGGAGAGGACGAGCTACCAATTTACTCTCTAAAGAAGGTATAAGAACACTTGACCCTACTAGAAGATGGGCAAAACATAATGATTATAACAATAAAAACAACGTAAATCGTATTGTAAAAATGGATTTACAAGATATTTCCAATAGTACTGTTTTATTATGTGACATGCGAGAAGACCAACCTGGAAAGCGTTGGGGAAGCATGGCTGAAGTTGCCCACGCACACACAAAAAATAAGATTATAATTGTTTGGAGAGGTGAAAAGGATACAATTCATCCTTTTTTAGAATTTTACGCAACAGAAGTTCACTACACATTAGAGGACTGCTGTAATTCAATATTAGACTATTATAATTAGATACATGTTTCTATTTAATGTAAAATTTAATGTTATTTTTATTAAATTTATTTACTATTTCTATATAAAGAAAAGTATTAGCTTCATTAACTAATTCAATAAGTCTTTCATCTGGATTAATTTTGCTTAAGGAAACTTTATCTAAAAAATACTCAAAAACTATATTATGACAATAATCATCCATCTTACCAAATTTTATGGTATAATCTTCATCTATGTGTTCATATTCAATAGCTATGTTTTTTACTATTGAAATAGCTTCTTGTAATTTAGTAAAATCTAGAGATAAATCTAATTTCAAACTTATTCTTTCATTTAAAAAATTTGAAACTGCAATATTTTCTAAAGGTTGTGAAATAAACATTTTATTGGGAAGGGAAGTTAGGTTTCCTGTCTCATCTTCTAACAAAATTGCTCTTAAGCCTAATTTTTTAACTTCTCCTTTATGTCCACTAATTTTGATAATTTGACCTACTTCAAAAGGTCTTTGTAACCATAATAAAATACCTCCAATTAAATTTCCTATAAAATCTTGTGCAGCCAAAGCAACTGCCATACCACCAAGACCAATTCCTGCCAATATTGTAGTAGAGTCATAACCAGCACTCTCAAGAGTTAATGACAGACCAAAACCCCAAATTAAAATCTGAAATATACTTGAAAATGTTGCTTCAATTGCTTCATTTACTGTCACGTCATCTCTTTGCAAAAAAGGAATTACAAAAATTTGATGCATCACTCTATAAATAATTGAAGTTAGCCAAGTGGAAAATAAAATTATTACAGCTGGATAAAATTTATAATAATCATCCAACCATTCTCCTTTTAAATCAAACAAATTAATAGTGATGTTTGATGCCACTGTTAATAAAAGCATATAAACTGGTAATTGAAATTTTTTAAGATTGTCTCCATATTGTACATATCTTAAAATTCTTGATAATCTAAGAAACCTACCTAATCTTAACAATCTTGTTACACGAAAAATTGGAGCCCAACCTAAACTATCTCCAATTGCTTCAAAAAATGGTTCTAGTAATATAGGTAGACTTGCTAATACAATTACTACATCAAATTTGTTCCAATTACTTTTAATATAAGAAAAAAAACCAAATAAATATATTTTTAAAAACATTTCAAAAATAAAATAAACAACACATATATAATCTACCCAAGTTATCCAAACACCTGTAATTTCAACTAACTTAGGGTTAACATCTAAAGAAACAAAAACTATAGAGTTAATTATGACTATTAGCATAACTAGTTTTTCATTAACAAAAGTCTCTAGAAAAGATTTAAATTTATTTTCTGTTTTTTTCATTAGATTTATTTTTCGAATGCATTGAATTGAAGTTTGCAGAAATAATACCCGCTGGCATAGCTATAATGCCAATACCACAAATAGCAACAATACCTGCTAACACTTTTCCCATTAGAGTAATTGGATAAACATCTCCATATCCAACAGTGGTTATAGTTGAAATTGCCCACCACATAGATCTAGGGATACTTCCAAACTCATTAGGTTGAATGGAGCCTTCCAATATATAAATAAATATAGAACTTAAAAATAAAATAATGAAAGTGATAGCCATGCTTGCATATAATTGAAAGCGTGACTTGTAAATAGCATTGAAAAATAAATTAATAGAAGGGTTATCCTGTAATATTTTTATGACTCTCAACATTCTTAAAAGCCTAATTATCCTTAAAAGTAAAAAGTCAGAAGAAAAATTCATAATTAAAGAAGGTAAAATTGCTAATAAATCAATTATAGCCATAAAACTAAATATATATTTAACTTTTCCTCTAAAACCAGAGAATTTTTTAATATGACCGCTTAAAATAAGTCTAAGCAAATATTCTAAAATAAAAACTGTCAAAAATAGATTTTCAAGTATATTAAAAATTTTCTTATATTTCTCACTTAGTGAAATTTCTGTTTCAAGGACAACAACTATGAGAGATAAAATAATTAAGAAACTAATGAATCTTTTTAACAAAGTGTTTTCAGATTCTTCAAAAAAAGTTATTTTTAAATAATTTATTATTTTATTTTTTTTTGTTTTATTATTCATACACAAACTTTTTAGCATGATTTAAATATTTAAAAAATATTAATATTAAAATTCTTTTTATTGATTATATTGAAAATAAAAACTATATCCAGAAAATTAAAATTAATGGTATTGAAACGCCTATTATTACAATCTCTAGCGGCAACCCTAACTTCCAATAATCTCCAAAATGATAATTTCCAGCTCCCATAACCAATGTATTACATTGATGTCCTATCGGTGAAAGGAAAGCACAGCTTGCTCCAATTGTAACAGTCATCAAAAAAGCGTCTACTGATGCTCCTGTTTCTAAGGCTATTTTTGCTGCAATTGGTGCCATGATAACTGCAGTAGCTGCATTATTAATTATATCAGATAAAAACATTGTTATAATCATTAAGATTACAAGTATCCACACTACATCAATAAACTGCGAAAATGATGCTAATGATGACGCAACAGATGATGAAATACCATATTCAGTAAGCGTATTACCAATAGGTATCATAGCTGCTAATAAAACTACAACTGGCCATTCAATATGGCGATATATACTATCACCATTGAGTAATTTAATACTTGCAAAGGCTAAAACACATAAAAGAAAAGCAATAATAATAGGTAAAACATCAAAAATAATTATCAGCAAACTTATAACAAAAATACCTAAGGCTAAAAAAGTTTTTGATGTATCTTTAAAAATATCAAATTCTCTTTGCCATAAAGGCATCAAGCCAGCTAATTCTAGACGTTCTCCAATTTGATCTTTTTCTCCTCTATTCGCTAAAAGTAAAACATCCCCTGGCTGGAAAGTTTCATTTGATAATCTAAACCTAAATTTTAAACCTTTTCTCCATAAACCTATTAGAGATAAACTACCCCCTATTAACCTTTTGAAATAGTTATATCTTCTACCTTTCAATCTAGACGTTGGGATAATAATAGCTTCAATTCCTGTAATATCGTTTTTATCCGATATATCCCTATCTGTATTTATAGTTAATCCAAATTGTTCCTGAATTTCTGAAATATAATCTGGATTAATTTTTAAAATTAATATTTGCCCTTTAGTTAACTTATGGTTTCCATGTATTTCGGCTTTTTTATTATTTTCGTCAATGTATCCCATCAAAGATGTATCCACATCTAACATTTTTCTAAAATCAAAAGCTCTTTTATCTATTAAAGGACTTTTTTCATCTACAATCATCTCAACTAAATAATCATCTATTCTAATTAAAGGGTTATCCTGAGAGTTCATCGATCGTAATGGAATAAATTTCCATCCAATGAAAACAATAAATAAAATTCCCATAATGCTTACAGGTAATCCTATGTAGGCAAAATCAAAAAAACTAAAGTCAGAATTTAAATAATCTCCTCTAATTTCAGAAATAATAATATTTGGTGGAGTTCCAATTTTGGTGTTCATACCTCCTAAAATTGATGCAAAGGCTAGAGGCATTAAAAATTTTGATGGATTCCAATTCATTTTTTGACATACAGCTAATGTTATAGGTAATAACATTGCCATGGCACCAATATTATTCATAAAAGAGGATAAAAAAGCAGCTATAAAACATAGTATAACTATAAACTGAATTTCAGATTTAATAATTTTTTGAAAGAAGATTCCAATAAAAGAAATGAAACCAGACTTTTCTAATCCTTTACTTATAAGAAGAACTAAAGCCACAGTAACTACTGCAGGATGACCTAAACCAACAAATGCTTTATGAGGCTCAATAAAACCTAAAATAACAAAAAATCCTAACATAATTAAAGAAACCGCATCGTATCTTAATTTCCCCCAAATGAATAAAAAGATCATTAATATAAATAATGAAGAAATAATGAATTGATCACTCATAAAACATATCCTTGAAATTCAACTTTTTTAAAATTTATCACGCGTATAACTTTCTATTTAAATATTTTTTGAAATTTAAAAATAATCCTTATAATTTGAATGTAAAATTATACTAAAATAAATACCAATCAATTATTTAAGAAAGGAAACATTTATGAAGTTATTTTTAAGTGGCGATGGAGGTGAATTTTGTATAGGTAAAATTACAGACAAACAATACACCTTTATAGAACAAAGGATTGAAAAAGACCTAGACACCAATGATGCATATGTGTCATCTAATAACTCAAATTTTTGGGAAGGTAATGTTTTAAAGAAACCTTGGTATGAATATGACGATGTCACTCATATTAACACTGTTTATGGAGAAAATTGGTGGATTGGCAACCAAGAGGGTGAGATGATCTGTGATATTTATGCCAAAGACACTGGAACATTTGAAATCGATCTCAAAAATGAAGATAGGCTAGTTTTTTTGGATGAAAATAAAAAAGTTATTTTAGGTTGGAATCAAATAGATACTTTTTACGACAAAGGGTTTCTAACCTTAAAATCAAAAGACTTTTCATCTGAAAATATAAAACATTTTTTAACAAATCAAGATGGGATAACTCCCTGTTTAATTGGAACTCAAAGTTTTGAAAGAGGAGACTTTTTTGAATTCGAATTACCTGATAATTTTGAAAAAAGGAAATTAATAATAATTATAACTAAATTTCATTTTACTGAAAATGATTTTATGTCTTTTGTAACGAACATATTTTATGATGGAAAAAGAATTGAAATGAATTTTCTTGGTGACACAAGAACAAAAGATTTACTTCATTTTTGTCTCGAGTGTAATTATAACCCAGAAACAAATGAAGATGTTGATTTTGACTATAGCTTAGAATTCAGAATGAGTGGTTAAAAAAATCTTAATTATTAAATCTCAAATCATTTAAGTTCTTTTGAAAAGATAGAGGAGCATCTATACTTTTCAATAAAATATTTCCTGCTCCTGTCCCAGAAATATTTATTGAACCATAACCTAAAATACGTCCAAAAATAGATTGTTTTAAATCGACTTCCTCTATTTTATTAATACTAATTTCTTCTGTGTTTCTAGCAATCCAACCTATTTTTTGTATATACCTAGTATTCGTTAAAGCTCTTTCGGTTGTCCACTTATTAATCATCATTTTTAAAAAAATTATAATCCCTATAATAAACAAACCTAAAAAAATTAAATACAAAAAAGCAGAAAACGTATAAATCCAGTGGAATTTTACAACATACACAATTTTTTCGTTATCACTAATAGTGTCTTCAATATAACCCATTAAAAATTTCCATATAAAGCTCTATATTTAAGTATTATTATGTAAAAATATAATTTTATCAAAATAATAGATAAAAATTTTTTATTTAAAATTCTTTTAACATCAATTTCATCTTATATTATTAGCTTTTTAACTAAGAAATTGTATTATTTGTTCTAACTATTGCAATAATAACAATTGTAAACTCTGTTGATTTTCTTAATATTATTAAAAAATAGTTTAGAAGACCAATTAAATGTATTTAACAAAATCAAAAATACAAAAATACAAACAATGTAAAAAACAGCTATGGTTATCTGAAAACAAACCAACATTAGATGAAACAAATGATATCTCCAAAATTATAATGAACCAAGGAAGTGAATTTGGATCAATAATAAAAGAGAATTTTTCAAACGTTTTTGACATTAAAGAAATAAATACTAAACGTGCTATAATTGAAACTAATCTCCTAATAAAACAAATAGTAGATGATGACAAAGATGCTATTATTTTTGAACCAGCTTTTTCATATGCTGATGTAATTGTAAGGGTTGATATTTTAGAATATGTTTCAAAAATAAAAAAATGGAATATTACTGAAGTTAAAAGTGGAAATATTTTTAAAAAATCAGATGTAAAAGATCATCTTTTATTTGATGCTTCTATCCAGCATTATGTTGTTAAAAATAATAACATTAAGATTAATAATGTTTACTTAGGCTATCCTAATAAAGACTTTACACTAAAAGACGAATTAAATTATAAAGGTTTACTATCTTTAGAATTAGTAAATGTAAAAGTACAAAATATATATAAAGGTGTAGAAAACTTAATTAATGAAGCTTTCAAAAATATTTTACAAAAGGACGAACCTAATATAAAAATTGGATCACATTGCAATAAGCCACACCACTGTAGTTTTATAAATTATTGTTCAAAAGCTGAAATTCTTAAAGATGAGAAATTAGATACTCCTATATGGTATCTTGGAGGGTCGCCAACAGTTAAGATAGTGAAAAGTTTAATGGAAAAAGGATATAGAGATTTATCACGAGTTCCTGATGAATATTTAAAAACAGATATTCAAATAAAAATGAAACAGGTATCTTTAACTAAAAAAAATTTCATAGACAAAAAATTAATTAAATTCCTAGAAAATGAACCTTGGCCAAGATATTTTCTTGATTATGAAACTATTTCAAGTCCCTATCCCCTATTTTTAGGAACTAGCCCAGGAGGTAGAATACCTTTTCAATATTCAATCCATAAATGGGAGCAATATGACAAAGAACCTATTGCTTTTGATTTTGTTCATGATCAAACGTCTGACCCTAGAGCAATTATGGGACAAAAGATATGTGAAATAATAACAGAAAAAAAATGTGGTATATATACTTGGCATGGAAGAAGTGTAGAAGCACCAATTACAAAAGATATAATAAAATATACAAAAGATATTAAACATAAAGATCAATTAAGAATTATTGTAGAATTAATGAAAAAAGGAGATTTACTCCCCTATTTTAAAGAAAATTTTTATATGTTTGGTCAAGAAAAT
>MDSV01014931.1_pt1 | contig 10705 bp, 11 predicted proteins | sample 810851 | NCBI WGS metagenome assembly MDSV01 (sample SAMN05326640, study PRJNA326480) | marine metagenome | isolation source: seawater | place: Atlantic Ocean: North East | collected 2012 | reverse complement strand
CAGCTGTCATCATCATCGGTACGGCTTTTTCAAATTCAGAAACACAATCTACTACAGCTCTATATCCAGCTAAGTTTGATTGAGAAGATAAAACATCCATAGATTGAGCTCTTGTGATACGAGGTAATAATTCTAGAGAAAAAGTTTTAATATTTTTACTTATAATTTTTTCAACTAAATTTTTATTTTTTGTTGGATTAAACATACCAATTAAAATTGTATTTTCTTTTAAATTATTAATTTCATTTTCAGATGGACAATTAACTCTTATAATTGCACTACTTAAGTTTAAAATCTCTTTAGAAGAATTTTTAATTTCAACTCCGATTGCCTTGTACTCACTATCACTTATACCTAAATGGGTGGCGTAGTCTTTCTCTATGCATATTTTTAATCCCAGTCCTATAATATTTTTTGCGCTTTCTGGAGTTAAAGACACTCTTTTTTCTAATGCTAAATCTTCTTTTATTGAACCAACTATCATTTAATTTTTTTCTTAGATTTTAAAGTAATACGATTGCTAAAAGAACTAGTAAAGCCACAACAGCTATTGTTCCCCACAAAACTAATTTTGTAAAACCATTATAAGTTTTTTTGAAATCTTGTTCGCTCATTTTAACCTTGGCGAGCTTTAAATTTTGGGTTCTTTTTATTTATTACGTAAAGTTTGCCTCTTCGCTTAACAAGTTTAGAGTTTAGATCTCTTTTTTTCAGTGACTTAAGTGAACTAGCTATTTTCATAATTTTTAATAGCCTGGCAACGTCCTACTCTTCCATATCTTAAGACAAAGTACCATCGGCGCTGAAGGACTTAACTTCCGAGTTCGGAATGGTATCGGGTGTGGCCCCTTCGCAATAATTACCAGGCAGGTTTTTATAATATTTAAGTATTACAAAGTAAAGGTTTATTATTGTATAAAAATAGCAATTTGGTGGGCGTGATAAGAATTGAACTTATGACCTCTACGATGTCAACGTAGCGTTCTACCACTGAACTACACGCCCTTATTTGTATCCATACTTTTTAATTGAATTAAAACTTATTGAAAATAAAGAAATCAAATTGCTTAAAAAATTCAACTTATTATATTTTTTATTTAATACCCAAAGATTAAATAAATTTAAAAATTTTTTTGAGCTTCTAGATTTTTGAATTATTCTATAAATCGCAGTCACTTTTGGAAATTTTACAAAAGGTATATTTGTCTTCCTCATTAATTCACATTTAAAAATATAATCTTCCATAAGTTTTAAATTTTTAAATTTTAAATTTCTCATGCGTTTTCTCTCGAGAATTATAGTGGAAGTATTAATTGATGAGTTTTTTATGAATTTTTCAAATGTAAATTTTTTTTCAATTTTAGTTGATTTAAATTTTTTTAGAATATTTTTATTTTGAAAAATTGGAATATAATCAGTAAATGTAAAAGGGTATTTATTTTTAAGCATAAAATTTAGTTGTAAATTTAATTTATTTTTATACCAATAATCATCAGAGTCCAGAAAGGCTATAAAATTTGACTTAGATTTTGTTAAACCGTAATTTCTACAAAATGCAGGACCCATATTTTTTTTTAAAAAAAAAATTTTGATTTTCTTCTTTTTTTTATACCCTTGCAGTATCTTTTTTGAGTTATCATGAGAATTATCATCAATAATATATAATTTCCAATTTTTATAAGATTGATTGATTACGGAATCAATAGCCTCACTAATGAACTTAGATTTATTATAATTAGGCATTATCACATCAATTGTTTTGTTCATATTAGACATTATCAATAAATTTAAAAATTATTTTTTTTGGAAAAAAAATCAAAGCATTTACTTTTAAAAAATTTTTTAAATTAAAATTTTTAAACATTTTCAAATAAAGTTTTATTTTTGACTTATTTAAATCTCTGATTAAATCATAATATTCATATTTTCTTTGAATAGATGAAGTATCATAGTTTTTAAATTTTTTTTTAATATTTTTTTTTAAAAACCAATCGCAAAACTGTTGGGCTTGTAAGATCATTTTTTTTTTTTGAATTTGATTTTTATGTATTCTATAAAATGCTAAAGGTTTGTTAATACTCTCAAAATTATGTTTTAAAGAAAAATTTAATCCAAAATCATAATCAGAAATAAGATCATACCTAGAGTCAAATGTAATATTATTATTTATAAATTTTTTTCGTATCACAACAGTTATTATTCCAATTTGATAATTTTTAATTATTGAACTAGTTATTTTACCTTTAGGTAGTTTATCGTTATGAGCAATTTTTTTTTTTCCTTTTTTATAATACTTATAAAAATTACTATAAACTAAGCCAACGTTTTTTTTTTTAAATTTTGGCATTTGTAAATGAAGTTTATCTTTTAGCCACATATCATCTACGTCTAAAAAAGCTATAAATTCACCTTTAGTCTTTTTAATTGCTAAATTACGGGCTTTGTGTAGTTCGGTTCTTTTTTTTGCATAAAAATACTTTATTCTTTTATCTTTAAAATTCCTTAAAATTTTAGCTGAATTATCTGTTGACTTGTTATCCCAAAAAATTAATTCCCAATTTTTATAAGTCTGATTAATAACACTTTTTAATGCAAATTTTAAATACTCTTGTCCATTTAGACAATTCATAATTATACTTACTAAAGGTTTTTTTTTCATCAATAAGTTGAGATTGTTTTTCTTAAACCCTGGATTAATTTCATTTTTGGTTTCCAGCCTAGTTTATTCTTTGCTTTATTGATATTTGGAAAATTTTTCATATTAGTTCCCTTTTTATATTTTAGTTGACCAATAACAGGTCTACCTTTTCCAATTATTTTTTTTACTGAAATTATGAGATCTTTAATTTGGATTTTTTTTCCAGATCCTATATTAAATATCTCACCATTAATTTTTGAGTTTAACAAACTTTTAAAAATAGCTTTTACTGCATCGTCAATAAAACAAAAATCACAAAACTGATTTCCACTAGTAGTAAAAAAAGATTTATTTTTTTTACAGTTTTGTATCAAAAATGGTAAAATTCTATTACTATCTTGTCTGGGTCCATAAACCTGAAATAACCTTAATATAACTACTGGAAATTGCTCAGTTAGATAATGATAAAGCAATAAATTTGTGCAAGATAATTTTGCTAAAGCATAAGGTGTTTCTGGTTTACAGGAAATATTTTCTTTAATAGGTCCTTTGACTTTTCCATACTCTGCTGAACTTCCTATTTGTATAAATTTCTTAATTTTTTTTTTTTTTATCAATTTTAAGATATTTAAAAGACCTAAAAAATGTGATTTCATTAGCTTATCCCCTTCGTAGCCAAAATCAGGGTGAATTGCATAACCGCTAGCATTAATTACATACTCATAATTTAAATTTATTTTATTTTTAAAAGCTTTATAATTTGAAATATCAACTTTTATATATTTTACCCCTTTAACGAATCTTTTCTTTTTTGGTTTATTTAGTGAAATACTACTTATGTTAAATCTTCTTTTTTTTGCTTCTTTAATAATATGAAACCCAATGAAACCAGTTCCACCAATCACTAAAAGGTTTTTCATTTGATCCAGGGAGCTTTTTTATCAATTAATAATTGTTCAAGATAATCTTTGTCTAATTTATGGTCCATACATTGCCAAAACCCCTCATGCTTAAAAGCATTAATCTCTTTTAACTTAGTAACTTTTTCTAAAGGTTCCTTCTCAAGTACAGTTTTATCTCCTTCTAAAAATTTGAAGAAACTTGAATTTATTACGAAAAAACCTCCGTTAATCCAACTTTCACCAAGTTGCTGTTTTTCCTTAAATTTAGTAACAATTGATCCGTCTAAACTAAGAGAGCCAAATCTTGCTGGCGGCCTAACTGCTGAAATAGTTACAATTTTTTTATGATTTTTATGAAATTTAATTTTTTCATTTATATTTATATCAGAAATGCCATCACCATAAGTCAATAGAAAGGTTTCATTGGATAAATATTTTTCTAATTTTTTTAATCTACCTCCAGTCATTGTATTAGACCCTGTATCTATAAGATTTATTTTCCAATCTTTTTTTGGTTTTTTGAAATGATCCCTTATTACTTCTCCTTTATAACCTAGAGCTAAATAAAACTCATTATGTCCATGATAAGAATAAATATCCATAATATGTTCAATAATTGGCTTACCTCCAATTGGCACCATTGGTTTAGGGATTGTTTCAGTGTATTCAGATAAACGGGTTCCAAAACCACCAGCTAGAATTACGACTTTCATTTAATTTTAAATTAATTATCTAAAAAATATTGAATTTGTTCTTTAGTAAAGAATTCAATATTTTTATTTTTATCATGATAAAAGTTTTTATACCAATTTACAGTAAGATTTATGGTGTCTTTCAAATTAAGTCTCGGCTTCCAATCTAATTCTTTCCCAGCTTTTTGTATATTTAGAGATAAAAACGTAGTCTCATAAAATTTTTTCGAGAGATCTTTTCTAATTTTAAAATGACTGCTTCCCCAATTATTGATAAACATCTTTGTTATATATTCGACATTAGTCTGATTGCTGATATTTGGTCCAAAGTTCCAACTTGGAAACGTATCAACTTTTAAATGTTTGTTTAAAAGTTTATGACCCAACAAAAGATAACCACTAAGGCATTCAAGTACATGCTGCCAAGGTCGTGTAGCGTGAGGATTTCTTAAATTAAGTATTTTTTTAGAATTTAAAGATTTTACAATGTCTGGGATTATTCTATTATTTTTCATATCTCCTCCACCAATGACATTGCCTGCTCTAACACTCGCAATACTAAGATATTTATTTTTGTTAAAATAATTGTTAAAATAGGATAAAAATATCAACTCTGCACAAGCTTTTGATGAAGAATAATTATCTAAACCACCTAACGCATCATTTTCTTTATACCTTCTTTTTTTATTTAAATTTAAATAGCATTTATCTGAAGTGACATATATAAGATAAGGAGAATTATTTAATCTCACAGACTCCAAAATATTGGCGCTCCCTAAAATATTAGTCTGAAATGTATCTAGTGGCTTTTTAAAACTTGAAGAAACTATAGATTGAGCAGCTAAATGAAAAATTATATCTGGTTTTTCTTTTTTTATTAGTTTGCTAATTTTATCAAAATCACGAATATCAATATAATATTGCTTAATTTTTTTCTCTAATTTTAAATTTTTAAATAATATAGAATCCTTTTCAGGTTTAAGTGCTACACCTATGACCTTTGCACCTAATTCATTAAGCCAGAAAGCTAACCAAGCTCCTTTAAAACCAGTTGTTCCAGTTATTAAAACTTTTAAGTTTTTGTAACTTTTTAGAAATAAATTTTTTTTTTTCAATGATATTAATTTGGTGGATACTCAGTTTTTCCTATTATTAAATCAACGAGAGATAACAAGAGAATTTGATGAGTGTTTTCAATAAGATTGTAAGCTTTACTGTTTACCCAAAAATTAATATCTCCTAACTGAGATAATTTATTGTAAGCATCATTTCCAGTAAATGTAATTATTTTTTTTATTTTATTTTTTTTCGCATAATTTGCTGCATTTACCATGTTTGGAGAGTTTCCTCCTGCTGAAATCAGGATTACAGTATCTCCTTCATCGCCATAAAATTCAATAGCTTTTTCAACCCATTTTTCGTAACCAAAATCATTAGAGAAACAAGTTAGCAAATCGGACTCATTAAAATTCATACATCTAACTTTTGCATTTTTTGTTAAATCAACACTAAAATGACTAGCTATTGCTGCGCTACCACCATTTCCAAAGATCATTATTTTTTTTTTACTTTTATGAGTCTCAATTAATATTTTTTTTGTTTCTTGAAGTTTATTTATTTCATCTTCTTTAAAAGAAATTAATTTTATCAAGTCATTGAAGTAAGTTTCTAAAAATTTTTTTTCTGACATTATAATTATTCGTGAGTATTTTTTTTCTAAAATACTATATATTTTTTTTAGACAATTGTATTGAATATTTCATTTATATTTTTTTTTATTTTTTGCGCTATTCAATAATTTTTGAATTTCTTTAAATATAATTTTAGACCACTTTTTGGAGTCCTTTGTATCTACTCTAAAATCATATTTTTTTGGTGGTACAAAAATCTTATTCGTATCTTCAAATCTTCCCTCTTTAATAGTATCGACCCAAATAAGATAATCCGGGTCAAATAATTCTCTAGTTTGCGGTAAAGGGCAAACAAAATCAGCAATTACTACCCTACCAGATTTTCCATATTTATTTGACAGATCAAACATTCTCCTAGCTTGCCTTTTCCTCCCTTCCTCAGAAAAATCCCAATCGTTTTCTTTCTTACGGATATCATCAGCATTAAGCCACTTTGCCTTTGTTAAATTAACTAATTCTGAGGCTAAAGTTGTTTTACCTGACCCAGGTAGTCCCATTATTAAAATTTTCATAATTAACTCTCTATAATTTCTATTAAGCTTGATACATTTTTTTTAATAGAATTGTCATAATTAATGTCATAAAAATTATTTGGATTTGAGTACTTAATTTTATTAATAATACTTTTAAGATCTTTTTTTTTTACTACATAATTAAGTATATCTAATTTTTTATCATTTTTACTCTTAAAATGCCTATATCTATTATGTCTATCAAAAAGTATTACAGGTAAGTTGGATATTAATGCATCTTCAATTACAGTTGAACTAAAACTTATTACTAAGGATGACTCAGATAAATTTTTTTCCAAGTTTGAAATTTCAAAAATTAAATTAGTAAATTTCTTTTCAAGTAAATTTTTTAAATGGTATATAGATGGATGTAATTGGACTTTAAAATTGAAGTTCCTAAAAAACTTGTCTTTATTAAAAAAATTTAAATTTTCATAATATTCATAAAAATTTTCAAATCCAATCAATTGTTGATTGTGAAAAGATTTATTAGTAACTGCATATAAAATTTGATTACCTGTATTATTATTATTTTTTTGACTACCTAAAATAATATTACCTTCTATTTTTTTACCATTAAATTTTCTTGATTTAAGAAAATCTTTAGCAATCTTTGTTTGACACACAAAGTAGTCAGATTTTTCGTAAAAAACAGCTTCTGAAATAATTTTTTTGAAAATTTTATCGTATTTGTTGTAGTAAGGTGCGAGAGTACCATGAGGTATATTTATAATTTTTGATTTATTTTCTTTTGCTGCATCTAGAACGGCTCCCATAAATCCAACTGCAACATTAGAAATTGTAAATTTTGGTTTCGATTTCTTAAAAAATAATTTCAAACATTTATATTTTTCAAAAATATCATTATAATAAGGTTCAATTAAGTTTAATTCTAGATTTAGAACTTTTGTAATATTTTTCTTTCCAATGAAAGCTTTAACTTTCTTAATTTTTTTTATTTTTAAAATAATCCCTATTTTATTTAATTCTATCGATTTAATTCCAACTAAATTTAATAATTTTGATTTAATCAAACTTAACTTTGAAAGATTCTCATAAATTACCTTATTAGATTTATTTGATATGACTGCTATCTTTTTATTTAAAAAAATGTATTTGATTATTCTTTTAAAATTATAACCTAAGTTAGTAAAAAGGATGTATTCAGACTTAATTTTTGTATTTATAGCGTAACTGTTTACGTCATTTTTTTTTGAAATATTTATACTTCTTAATTTCACTAATTTGATGCCTGGAAAAAGACCTTGAATAATCGAACAAAGAAATCTATTTCTTTTGTCTCTCGCATTATAAAAAATATTATCTCCTGAAAGATATATTTTTTTTAGTTTATATCTTTTTTTTAAATTGCAAATAAGATCATATAAAAATGATATTGCGTTATATCTAAATCTAAAATACTGATTTATTTCTTTATCAATACTTTCTGAGGTAAAATTTTTATTAATCTTTTTTAAAAAATACTTTTCTGACTGAATAATTGTTTTATGTTGAAAGGATTTTGATATTAAAACTTTTGGGTTAATGTAATTAAGTTTCGAAATATCACAATAAATTAGAGCCTCTAGTTCAATTGGCACAATAAATATTTTTTTTGAAAAATATTTTGAATTAAGGAAAAAATCAATTTCCTCTCTGCTCTGCGTTATAAAAAAATTACTTTTACTCAATTCCTTCAATATTTTAATTTTTCAAGGTTATCAGGCAAATTTTCATTGAAATAGTTAATCATTTCTTCATCGAATAATTGTCTCCACTGATCTGATGCACCAAGTCTAAATGTTGATTTATTTCTTCCGTATTTTTCCAAATTTTTACTAAATGTGCTTAAAGATTTATTTGTTCTTGAATTCTTGAATTTTTCAAAATTAAATTCCTTTTTATCTACTCTTAAGTAATTTAAAATTTTTAATATATATTTTTCTTTATTAGCTAAATAATCCTCATAATTTAAAACTAGAATATTTTTTTCTTTTTTTGCGTATTCTACCCATTCTTTAATCCAAAAATAATAGTAATTTAGAGGATTGTTTTTATGATCATCTTTTTTATTTGTTAATGAAATTCTGAAACCTTCATTAAAACTTAGATTTTTAATTAAATTATGTTGCCAGTGTGATTTGTAATTAATGATGTGATAATATCTACTAATCATCATATCTCGAAGATCTCTAACAGATAAAATTACTTTTATATTATTGTTATGTATGATTTTTCTTGTAGTTTCTGAAAATTTTGTGTGTGTTTTTAAAAAAGTATTTTTTTCACTTGGCATATCCTCAAATAATTTTTCTGGAACATTTAAGTCAAACATATATTTTGAATTAGTATTTTCCCACTTTCGAAAAATAGAAGTAAACATTTCAACGTATGGCAAATCTTCCAATATATTTTCTATTAGGGTTGTTCCTGACTTTGGAAGACCAATACACCATACTTTATTATGAATTAAGATTTTTTTAGATTTGTCTTTTTTGAAATCAATTAAAGCATTTTTAAAAAGTTGAGAGGGATTTTTGATTAAGTATTTTGTTATCTTTTTTAAATTTAACATAGTCGTAAATGCTTATTTAAGTTTTCTTTTTTTCTAAATTGGAAAATTTTTTTTCCTTTGTTTAAAGAATATTCAAAAACATTATTTGATAAATAACTAACTTTAATTTCTGGCCAAAATAAACTTGTATAGACCTGTAATTCTGGTTCCATTGTTATATGAAAAACTCTATAATTTTTTTCAAGTAATAATATTGTAAGTGAAGTAATCCCTACTACTATAGAAAACTTTTCATGAACATTTTTTGATATAACCTTATTTTTATTTTTTTGTATAATTGAATTAATTTTACTTTCCAGGGCATATTGTAATTTTTGGCTTGTAGATTTTGGATGTTTTCTTACTTTTATATAATTTACTAAAACTGGTTTTTTTTTTATTAAATTGTAAAAGCTTTCTAGGATTTTTTTTTGTTTGTAGATTCCACTTGGTAACAAAACTTTATTTCTGAAAATTGTGCTTAAATCTTCATCTGAATATCTTGTAGAGAAGGAGGTAATTATTTTTTTGCTTGGCCATCCCAAATATTTGGTAAAGTATCGTTTTCTACTTTTACCAGGTAGTAACAAGAAATCTGGTGAAAATTTATTATAATAAAGGTTAGGTGTAACTGGCTCAAAGTCATGAATTATACCGCTTACCTTAATCTGTTTTGTTTTTTTTTTAAAAAAATCGATAAACATATTTTGAAAAATTTGACTTTCATATGGCATATAGATTTTTTTAACATTTTCAAAATTATCTAAGTTCTCTAATTTGTTAATTAATATTTCACCAAAATTGGTACTCGAAGAAGTAAAATGAAAAAAATTTTTTAAATTAAAATTATACTTTACAAGGTTCAATATTATCTTTTTAAAAAAATAAAAAATATTAAAAAAATTTTTTTTTTTATAAATTACGAAGATGTTATCTGAAATTTTTTCAGGTAAAGAATAATCCATATAAACAATCAACCAAATAGTTTCTTTGGTATTTTTGCTGCTAATTTTAAGGTATTTGTCATGAAAATTTCCGTAATTATCAAATGACTCTTTGTAACCCCAAGTTAAAATAACATTTTTACTTAAATTATTCAGTCCTTTTGTAAAAATACCGTAATCACTCTGAAAGCCTATTCCTAAAATATTTTTAATTACACAACCGATAAATTTTATTTTATTACTTTTAATTTTATCTTTTATTTTTAAAAAACCCGGTGTCTCATCCCAACTTCCAAAGTAACAAAAAATACTTTTCGATATGTTAATATTCTCTCTATCTAGTTTAAATAAATATTTTTTTATATGATTTAATATTTTTTTTTGATATTTTTCGATATGATTTAAATTGATATCATTACTCATTTATCAAACCATTGTTTAAATATCTTTAAGCCTCTATCAAAATTAAATTTAAAATTAAAACCAGTGCCTTTTAGTTTAGAAGGGTCTGCGTAACATCCATGAATATCTCCTGGTGTGTAGTCTACCTGTTTAATTATTACTTTTTTATTATACAATTTCGCAATCTTATTTATTATTTCATGTATAAAAATTTTTTTGCCCGTTCCTACATTAAATATTTGATTTTTAATTGATCTTTTTTTTTTTAAACAGTGTAAAAAGGCATTCGCTACATCATCGATGTAAACTAAATCTCTAAATCTATCTTTTCTTCCTTTAATTTTAATTACACTATTTTTTTTCACTAGGT
>MDSV01172389.1_pt1 | contig 10706 bp, 6 predicted proteins | sample 810851 | NCBI WGS metagenome assembly MDSV01 (sample SAMN05326640, study PRJNA326480) | marine metagenome | isolation source: seawater | place: Atlantic Ocean: North East | collected 2012 | reverse complement strand
GCCACCATCGCGAGGCGCGAGAAGGCGGTGGAGGAGGCGGAGGCGCGCCTGAGCGAGCGCCGCGGCGCGCTCGAGCGCGAGGCGGAGCGCATGGCGGAGGCGCTCCGCCGCGCCGACGCCGACGCCGCCGCCGCCAAGCGCGAGCTCGAGGGTTTGGCGTCGAAACGCAAAGGTCTCGAGGCTTTCGCCGAGCAGCTCAACGCGCGCGCCGCCGAGCTCGGCGTGGCGGGCGTCGCCGCGCACGCCGCGGAAAACAAAAGCGAGACGCCGCCGTTCTCGCCCGCCGCTCGCGACCCGCCGGCGCGCCCGTCGTCGACGCACAAACGCGGGCGCGCCGATTCGGTTCCCGCCGCCGCCGCCGCGACCCGGCCGCGCGCCGACCGCAAGTCGCTCGGCGCGCAGGTCTTCTCCGCCATCTCCGCGTTTCGCTTCGGCGCCGGTTTCGGCGCGGAGGAGGAGGAGGAGGACGCGCCCGAGGCGCGCGCGAGCCCTTCGGCGAAGAAGCGGAGGACGACGCCCGCGAAGACGACGGCGACGCGGGCGCCGCGCGAAGCGCGAGACGCGACGACGCCCCTCGCGCTCAAGCGGATCCAGTCCCCGCCGCGCGCGAAGACCCCGCTGGCGGTGAAGCGGATCGTCCCGTCGCCGCCGAAGCGCGCGTCCGCGCGCAAGGCGCCCGCCGCGCGCGCGGCTCGCGCGAGCGAGGGCCCGGCGGAGAAGAAGAAGAAGCCGGAGAAGCCGGAGCCGGCGGCGACCCCGCGCGCGAGACGCGCGCGAACGCCGGCGGCGAAGGGCGACGCGGCGCCCGAGGCGGAGGAGACGCCCGCGCGCGAGGCGCGTTCGGACGGCCTCGAAGCGATCCAGGCGACCGCGGAGAAGCCCTCGACGGCGACGCGCCCGCGCGCGGTGCGGGGCGGGCGCGAGAGTGTCGTGGGAAGGCTGCGGAAGACGCCCCTCCCCGCGGGGAAGACCGCCGGCGACGGGGAGAAGAGCCCCGCGGCGGCGGCGAAAAAAACGGCGACGGCGAAGAAACCGCCGGCGCAGGCGAAGGAGGCTGCGCCGCCGGCGCCGCCGACGCGACGGTCGACGCGCGCGTCGCTCGCGCGGTCGTCGCTCGCGTGACGAAAGGGTTTAAGGGGGACGTCGAACGAACGAACGAACGACGCGTGTCTGTGCATCGAACGTGTACGTATCTTACCTTTTTCTTCTTCTACGCGTACGCCCTCCGCGCTCGTCTCGTCACCTGGCTGCGCCTCGTCCGCGTCGCCCGCCGTCCGGCCCGCGTGGCGCGCGGCGCTTGGGCTCCACCCCGAGCGCCTCGCGGATGGCGTCCGCCAGCGTGGCGCACAGCACGACCTCGACGCCCTGCTTCTTCCCGAGTTCCGGCGGCGCGCTCGAGCGGGGCATGATCACGCGCTTGAAGCCCATGGTTTTCGCCTCGGCGAGCCGCCGCTCGGACTGCGCCACCGGCCTGAGCTCGCCGCCGAGCCCCACCTCGCCGAAGAACGCCATGTCAGCCGGCAACGGCCGCTCGGCGAAGCTGGACGCGATGGCGAGCGCGACGGCGACGTCCGTGGACGGATCCTCCAGCTTCATCCCGCCCACGATGTTCACGAAGACGTCGTGCTGGTGAAGGCGCGCGCCCAGGCAGAACTTCGCCAGCACCGCCAGCAGCAGCTGCAGGCGCTCGGGCTTGAACCCCACGGCCGCGCGCGACGCCGGCGCTGGAGGCGCGCCCTGTTCCGGCGAGGAGCGCTCGGCGCACAGCGCCTGCACCTCCAGCATGAACGGCCGCGAGCCCTGCACGGTGACCGTGGGCGCGGAGGACACGTCCGCGGTGAGAACGCGCTCGCCCATGAATAGCGCGCTCGGTGAAGGCACCGGCTTCAAACCCTCGTCCGCCATCTCGAACACGCCCACCTCGTCGACGGAGCCGTACCGGTTTTTGTGCCCGCGCAACACGCGAACGGCGCGGTCGGCGTCGCCCTCCATGTACAGCACGACGTCCACGATGTGCTCCAGCACGCGCGGCCCCGCGATGTCGCCGCTCTTGGTGACGTGGCCGATGATGAACACGGGCATGCCCGCGGTCTTCGCCGCGTGCAGCAGGGCCGTCGCGCACTCGCGCACCTGCGACGTCGACCCGGGCGAGCCCGTCGCGTCCTCCAGGAACACCGTCTGGATCGAGTCCACCACCAGCGCCGCCGGGCGCTCGCGCACGACAGCCGCCAAAATCGCCTCCAGACGGGTCGCCGAGTACACCATGACCCCCTCCGCATGGACGCCCAGGCGCTCCGCGCGGCTGGCGAGCTGCTCGACGCTCTCCTCCCCCGAAGCGTACAGCACGCTCGCCCCCGCCCCCGCGCCCGCCCCAGGCGCGTCGGCGGCGGCGGCGGCGGCGGCGGCGAGGCGCGCCCGCTCGCCGAGCACGCCCGCCACCTGCAGCGCCAGCGTGCTCTTCCCCACGCCCGGGTCGCCCCCGACGAGCAGCATCGCGCCCGGCACGACGCCGCCGCCCAGCACGCGCTCGACCTCGGCGCCGAACGCGCCGGGAAGACCGACGCGAGGCAGGCGCTGCGCGGCCGCGTCGGGGGAAAGCACGTCCGACAGCCGCCGAGGCGAGCCGGCGTCTTGCACCCACCTGCCGCGCGACGCCGCGCCCGGCGTTTTGTGCAAACTTTTTTGCCGCGGCGCGCGAGCGTCGGCGTCGCCCGGGGGGGACACACCCGGAACACCGGCGAGGTTCGACCCGAAACCAGGAGACGCGGAAGGAACAACTCCACGGCTCGCCATCGAAGGCGCGTCCGCGGCGGCTTTCGCCAGCGCGCGCGCGCCCGCGCCGCCGCCGCCGCTCTTCCCGGCGCTCCCCCCCGCCGGTTCCACGGTGAAGATCGTGAAGGATTCCCACGCCTTGCACCCGGGGCACTGTCCGTGCCACTGCCCGTAGTCCTCGCCGCAGTCCTGGCATAGGTACCGCTGCTTGGGCGCCTTCGAGCCCGCGGCGCCCTTGGCGCCGCGAACCGTCACGCACCACGCGCGGCCCCGGCCTCGAAGCGCGCCGGGTCGCGACGGTCGCCCGATCGCGGCAACCGAGAATGCGGGTTGCATCGCGCGGAAGCGGCGCACGCTCGCGGGCGTTCCCGGGGAGATGATGCGCCGACGCGACGCCCCCGATATCATCACGTGCGACACGCGCCACGCGAGCGATAGCATCGTGCCTGCGGGCGCCGGGGGGTCTGGCGGGGGGAAGGGCGTCTCTCGTGAAATGGCGCGAACGATTTTCGCGTGTGCGCCGAACCGGCACATTTGTCGGGCCGGGCCCGGCCCGACGTATTTCGCGGGAGGGGAGCAGCCAGGCAGCCGGATCTCGAGCAACGAGCGTTTGCCAACTGTCGGGGAAGTGGGTTAGCGCACAGTCGGGCGCGCAAGGATGGCCGCTCTCATGCTCGGAGCGCTCGCGCGCCCCGCGCATTCGCATCGGTCGCGGCGGCGCGTCTCCTCGCGCCATGTCGGTCGTTCCGCGTCCCGCGTCTCCCCCCGCGCGGCCGGGTGGTTCGCCGAGCCCACCGCGGACGTGCCCGACGCGGTGTCCGCGGATGCGCCCCTGCGCGTGCTCGTGGCCGGCGGCGGCCTGGGCGGCCTGTTCGCGGCGATTTGCCTGCGCAACGCGGGCGCAGACGTCGTCGTCCTAGAGCGCACGGCGAGTTACCGCCCGTTCGGCGGCCCGATCCAGCTCGCGTCCAACGGCGTGAGCGTGATCAAGGCCACCTCGGAATCGCTGTTCCGCCGCGTGCACGACGTGAGCCGCCCGTTCTGGCGCACCACCTCCGGGATCCGCGACGGGCTGAAGGGCAACTGGATGTTCACCTTCGGCGCCATCACGGAGCTGCCGGATGAGCAGGACCTGCCTTTCTCCATCTGCGTCGACCGGAGCGACCTGCAAGCCGCGCTGCTCGAGGAGATCAGCGAGACACACGCGTGCGACGACGAGAATGAAAACGAAACCCAACGCGTCGTGCGTATGGACGCCGCCGTCGTGCGGTACGCCAATCGCGCGGATGGGCGCGGCGTCGACGCGACACTGGCGGACGGCCGCGTGGTCACCGCGGACGTGCTCGTGGGCGCGGACGGCATCTGGTCCGCCGTGCGCGCGCAGATGTTCGGCGAGCCCGGCGGCGTGAAGGGCGCGGGCTCCACCGCCAGCTTCACTGGGTACAAGCTCTTCTCCGGGTTACCTCTGTTTAAGCCGTACTACTACGAAGACGTCGGGTACAGCGCGTTCATCGGGCCCGATCATTACTTCGTGACGTGCCCGGACAGGGCCGGCCGAGTGCAGTGGTACGGCTTCATCAAGGCGTCGACGCCCGAGTCGCCAGACGTCGACGACCCGAAAGCGTTCCTGGAGACGACGCTGGAGGGCTGGGCGCCGGAGGTGCTGGAGCTCATCCGCGCCACCGACCCGGCGACGATCGAGCAGCGCGACTTGTGGGACCGGTTCCCGAGTGTCGCCAAGTCGTGGGCGGACGGGCGCGTCACGCTCTTGGGCGACTCGTGCCACGCGACGATGCCCAACATCGGCCAGGGCGCGGGTCTGGCGTTTGAGGACGGGTTCGAGCTTGCGAAGGTGCTGAAAGACGTGCGGAGCCGGTCGGAGATCCCGGCGGCGCTGCGGTCGTTTTACCGCCGCCGCATCGCGCGCACCGCCGCCGTGCAGGGCCTCGGGCGCATGAACTCGGAGGCGATCAAAATCTTGACGCCCCTGTTGCCCATCCGCCCGCTGGTGGAGTACTTCATCGGCCCGTTCCTGCCGCTGGTGTTCCGCGCGCAGTTTGGGTACTGCTACTCGTTCTGCCCGCAGAAGATGGACGCGCGCGACGCGCGCGCGCTCGCCGAGGAGATGCGCGCGCGGCACAAGAAAGAAGCGGAGGAGGCGTGGGCCGACGCCGAGGCGAGGGGCGTCGCCGTCGTCGGGGTGGAAAACGCGCACGAAAACCCCGCCCTGGAAGTGCTCGCGAACTAGCTCGCGAATTCGTGTCGTGTGCCGACGCGCGTTCGCGAAGCCAACCGTACGCGCACGACCCGACCGCGACGTGTATATTAACTCACTACCCATCGAACCTTCCGAATACTTCCGGTCGCGGAAACAACTTGGTGTCCTCGCCTTCCAGCCACCGCGCGTACGGCGCCGCGCCGCGGGGCGCTGGCGGGACGTTTTCGCAAAGACGGGTTCCGTGCTCGGCGGCGATCCTCGCTTGGCGCTCGGCGCCCTCGGGCGAGGTGTGATTGCGTATGGCGTCGCCGTAGACGATGCGCGTGATGCCCGCGGCGACGAGCAACGGCAAACACCGGTTGCACGGAGACCGGGTGATGAACGCCACGGCGCCGTCGACGTCGACGCCGCGACGCGCCGCGTGAGCCACCGCGTCCATCTCCGCGTGAATGTCAATCTTGTTGTCCTTGTTGCCCTTCATCTTGCGCTTCTTGGTCTTGCCCGAGCCCGTGTCGTCCCGCGCGTCCTCAGTCGATTCCTCAGCGCTCGTCAGCGTGCGCGCGCATCCCCACGAGACCACCCGCCAATGGTCTTCGCCCTCCGCGACGCCAACCGGACGGACAATCACCGCCCCGACGTCGTTGCCGTGCTTCTGCCCTCGGCTTCCGAGTGTCCGGGCTTCGATCGCGAGGAGCATCCCCTGTCTGTCCGCGGGGGAGAGCCCGTCCCACTCGGCCGTATCCTCCACCTTCGGCGGGGGCTCGGAGCTGCTCATCGCCCTCGAAGCAGCCGCCGGCCCGGGAGCCGAGACGCGCGGCGCGCGCGCTTATGCTTTCGCCTCGAACGAAAAGTGCAGCGCATCGTAACTTTTGGTTGCGGGTTTTCTGAGAGGCGCATCACTGCGACCCGTGCCGGCACTCAGGGGCGCGCTTCATCGGGGAAGCCGCAATCGCGGGCGTGTAGCGTCCACATGTTTGCCCACGCCGACCGTGCCCTAGCACCGCCGCCCTCGGGTCATCCCCGCCATTCCCTCGTCCCCGCTCCCCGAAGATCTCCCGTGACCACCGCCGCGTCCACCTCGGGCCGAGGCCGGGGCCGGTCCTTGGTGCTTCTCGACCGCGACGGGGTCATCAACGAAGACGTCGGCTCACCCGGGGTGTGCCACGTGGACGATTTCCGCCTCGTGCCCGGCGCGGCGGCGGCCATCGCCAAGCTCAATCGCGCGGGAGCCACGGTCTGCGTTGTTACGAACCAGACCTGCGTTGGGAAGGGCTTGGTGACCGAGCTCGAGCTCGACGGGATCCACCGGCGCATGCGCGACTTGCTACGTGAAGAAGGCGGCGAGGACGCGACGATAAAAAGCATACACGTCGCGACGGCGGTTTCTACCGTCCCGTGCGACCGCCGGAAACCGGCGCCGGGGATGGTGCTGGAGGCGATGGCGGCGCACGGCTTCGCGCCCGGCGAGACGTGCTTCGTCGGCGACGCCGCGACGGACATGCAAGCCGCCCGCCGCGCCGGCGCGGGCGTGACGCGCGTGCTCGTGGGCACGGGCTACGGCAAACCGGTGTACGAGGCGCTTCTTCGTCGTTCGCGCGAGACGAAAACGTCGCGAACGGAGCGCGAAGAGAAGAAAGGCGCGCGCTTCGAAACGGACGAAGAAGGAGACGCGCCGGGTTCGACGAAGCGTTTCGTCGTGGACGTCCCGGAGGCTGATCCCACTGACACGCTCCCCCGGGAGACGCTCCCGGTGGCGGTGTGCGCGAGCGTGGCGGAAGCGGTGGACATGCTGCTCGAGACGCGAGTGGTCTAGCGAGCGAACCGGGCCTGCGGATGGCTGCGCGTGCGTGTATGTATTCAGATGCGTAGAATAGTCTATGTAGACTAGCGAGAATAGGAATAGGAAAAACCGATCTCCGCGCGGCGCGTCCGCGCCGGAGACGCCAGAGCGCGGCTTTGCGAAATCCGCGTCGAGGCTTTCGCTCACGAGGCGCCATCGCTCTCACGCCGTGGGGGCGCCCTTGACCCCGTCCAGCCCCTTGGCGAGCTGGCCGACGCTCTTGAGGCCTGCGCGCGTGTATGCCTCGTTCTGCCACGGCGCGCCCCCCGCGCGGCACCCGCCCTCCCAGACGTGCACGAACTTGTCCATGTCGCGGTAGTTCTCCTCGAACAGCCGGCGGTAGTACATCTCCTCCTTGCTCTGCGGCGGGTTGATGGCGTACACTTCCCCAGCCCTGGCGAAGTCCTCGTCGCTCACCTGCGCCTCGCAGAACACCTGCAGCTGCTCGACCCAGTTCAGACCGACGCCCTCGCACTGCATCGCCTTGGTGCGCCACAGCACGGGGGCGGGGATCTCGCCGTCGAACAGCGCGCGCAGCGCGTGCTTCTCCGGCTTCTCCTCGCCTTCGATGCGCTTGTACTCGGGATCCACCTGCATCACCGCGTCGATGACGTTGGGGTCGAGGAAAGGCACGCGCGCCTCAAGGCCGTGTGCCATGGTCATGCGGTCCGCGCGCTGGCAGTTGACGTTGTGCAGGTGGTGGAAGATGCGGCGCAGCTCCTTGTGGATCGCCGCGCTGTCCGGCGCGTCGCGGAAGTACAGGTACCCGGCAAAGAGCTCGTCCGAGCCCTCGCCCGTGAGCACCACCTTGACGTGCTGGCTCGCGAGCCGCGCGAGAAAGTAGTTGGGGATGGCGGAGCGGATCAGCTCCGGTTCGTACGTCTCGAGGTGGTAGATCACGTCCGGGATCACCGCGCACGCCTCCTCGGAGGTGAACAAGTACTCGTGGTGCGTGGTGCCGAGGGACTCGGACATCATGCGCGCCGCCGTGACGTCCGGCGAGCCCTCCTGGCCGATGGTGAACGTGATGAACTCCTGGCCCGTCTCCTCCAGCATGGGCTTGATGATGGACGAGACCACCGCGGAGTCGAGCCCGCCGGACAACAGCAAGCCGATGGGCACGTCAGACATCATCTGGTCCTTCACCGCCTGGGTCAGCGCCGCGCGGACGCGCGAGGTGTCCTCCTTTCCGACGTACGCGTCGTCGTCCCACTCCGGTTCGTAGTACTTCACGAAACCCGTCTCCGGGGTCCAGTAGTGCCCCGCGGGGAACTCCTCGATGGTGTCGCACTGATCGTGGATAGCCTTGAGCTCCGAGGCGAACCAAATCGCGCTGTTGCCCTTGCCCTTGCCCATGTACAGCGGCTTGATCCCGCAGTGGTCGCGCGCCGCGATGATGCTCTTCCCGTCGTCCCCGACGCAGACGAAGCCGAAGATGCCGTTCAGCTCCTTCACGAAGTCGCATCCCATGTGCCGGTACAGCTGCAGCAGAACCTCGGAGTCCGACCCCGTCTGCGCCGCGGTCAGCCCGTACTTCTCCTGCAGCGCGCGGAAGTTGTAGATCTCGCCGTTGGCGCACACCGAGAACTTCTCCTCCTCGTACACGATGGGCTGCTTGCCGCCCTCGGGGTCCATGATGGCGAGCCGCTCGTGCGCAAGGCCGAACCGCTCGTTGCCGTAGTATCCGGAGCCGTCGGGGCCGCGCGTGCGCATGCGCGCGGAGAGCTCGCGCATCAGCTCCTCGCGGCCGTCCGCCAGCGCGCCTGCGACGGAAGTGCGGAAAAAGAGACGAAGTATCTAAAGCGTCAGCGCCGCGGACCGGGAGACGCGGTCACGAGAAGCGCGTAATTGTCGGCACGGGAGGCGCGGAGGACGTACCGTCGGGGTCGTAGCACGCGAGGATGGAGCACATCTCGGTGGCACGGCAGGCCTTGGCGTCGCCACGGCGAGTCTTGGCCTGGGTTTCGCGCGACACGGGGAAGGGTGGTTGGGTCAGGCGAGCGCGCGCGAGGCACGCGAGGCACGACTGTCGTGCAATTTTGATATTCCGGCTTCGGCGGCGTTTTTGCGGCGAGTGCGCACCTTGACTTTCTGCGCCGGCATCGCGCCGATGTAGCACAGGGCACCTTGGCGGTGCACGCGGGATCCCATGATCTCAGCGCGAGCGACGCGCTGCGGCGTCGCGAAGCGCGCGGAGGAACCCGAGCGGCGCTGGGGCCGGCGACTGGAAGGGACCCATGCCAGAGTGGAGGCGTTCACGGCGGCAGCCATGGCGATTTTCGCTCAGGCGTGAAACCTTCCGCGGAGGTCTTACGACCGGGTCGTCGGTTACGAACGGCGCAGTGGGCCTGCGCGGTCTGTCCCGAGCGGGGAGGCGAGGCTAAGTGTCCGGGAGAGGTCGCCGGAGCGGGTGGTTGTGGCGCTACGCTCCCAGATCACCTCTCCCTTCGCTGCGCGGAAACGCATCTCGGAATTCCTCAAGAGGGATATTTTCGTCAGTCACGTGCGCCAAGGCAAGAAGTCGCGAGTGCGAGTGCAGTGTGGTTTGCTGGGCAACCGAAATCTCCCCAGAAAAGTGAGCGAGCGCCCCGGGTTTCGCGACGAGCGACTCGCATCGGAGGGTGACTCGACACGCGAAACCTTCCACGCGCGCGAGTCTCGCGCGCCGTGTGACTCTCGAGCCGCGTCTCGCGGACCCGCATGCGCACGGGGGTCGCTCGTTTCGCAGAGCGAGCCTAGGAATCGGATCCTGAACGAGGGAAGCACCTCGCGAACCTCGGCGCGATGGATCCTCCGAAACCGCCTCCCGCGGAGAAAGTGCGGAGGCGGCCATCCTTCGACCTACCCTCACGGGGCAGTCCCGCCGCCCCGGGCTCGCCCGCCACGAACGCGATGTCCCCGTCGAGAGAAAAGAACCTGAGGCAGATGCGCGCCTCGCTGGACATCGCGCGCATGTCCCGCGAGAACTCCTCCGCCACCTTCGAGACCGGCCCCCTCCAGGAATTGCGACGGCAGCTCGAGTCGCTCTCGACGTTGGGGAGCGCGGACGCGCTGGGCGATACTGCCGCCGCCGCCGCGGCGGCGGCCGCTGCCATGGAGGCTGCACTCGACGGAGGCGGCGGCGGGCGCGAGAGCTCGACGCGCGTCGAGCGTTTGTTGCAGGAGAGGCAGAGGTCCATGTTGCGCATTAAGAGCACCGCGCAGCTCACGGATGAGGATGACGAGACGCGCTCGGTGCCTTCGGAGGAACAGAGCGGGGAGCCGCCGCGCGCGAGGCAGCGGCTGATCATCGCCGCAAACCGGTTGCCAATAAGCGCGATCCGCAAGCCGGACGGGAAGTGGGGGCTGAACCAAAGCGCAGGCGGGCTGGTGAGCGCGTTGTCGGGGGTGGGGAACAACTACGAGATGCTCTGGGTCGGCTGGCCCGGCGTGTTCGTCGAGGAGGGCCCCGAACGCGACGCACTGACGCAGCTGCTCCTGCGCCGCGGGTGCTTACCCATCTACCTCAGCCGCAGCGAAGTGGACCTGTACTACAACGGGTACTGCAACAACATCCTTTGGCCTCTGTTCCACTACGTGCCACTCTCGTTCGAGAGCAAGCTGAGCGAAACCAAAAACATGGGTCTGCAGTGGGAAGCGTACCAGCAGGCGAACGAGCTGTTTGCGCGCGTCATCCTGAACGCGTACCAGCCCGGAGATGCGGTGTGGTGCCACGACTACCACCTGATGCTGCTCCCATCGCGTCTGAAGGACGAGTACCCGTCCATGAAGGTGGGCTGGTTCCTGCACACGCCGTTCCCGTCCTCGGAGATTTACCGCATGTTGCCGGTGCGCGAGGAGCTCCTGCTGTCGGTGCTCGCCGCCGACCTCATCGGG